>Ga0163144_10002165_pt1 | contig 45892 bp, 42 predicted proteins | sample OliLak19BULKMAT1_FD_123175 | JGI IMG/M metagenome (GOLD analysis project Ga0163144, IMG submission 123175) | Freshwater microbial mat bacterial communities from Lake Vanda, McMurdo Dry Valleys, Antarctica - Oligotrophic Lake LV.19.BULKMAT1 | ecosystem: Environmental > Aquatic > Freshwater >... | reverse complement strand
TGGAATGGATCTCGCACTGATAGAAGCTGTCGGCGTAATCCGCAAGATCAGCCGCCCTGCAAAAGGCCGCGAAGAGCTGCAAAACATCGCGACGATTTCTGCCAATCAAGACGTCGATACCGGCAAGTTGCTTGCCGATGCGATTGAAAAAGTCGGAGCGGCTGGCGTCATTACCGTCGAGGAATCCAAAAGCGCAGAAACGAAATTGGAATTCGTCGAGGGCATGGAGTTCGACCGCGGCTATATCTCGCCTTATTTCGCTACCAATCCCGACAAAATGATCGCGGAATTGGAAGATTGCCTGATTTTGCTTTCTGAAAAGAAATTATCCAACTTGCGCGAGATGCTCCCGCTGCTGGAAGCCGTCATTCAAACTGCTCGACCTATCTTGCTTTTGGCAGAAGATATCGACGGCGAAGCGCTCGCGGCGTTGGTTGTGAATAAATTGCGCGGCTCACTTAAAGTCGTAGCAGTGAAAGCGCCGGCCTTTGGCGATCGTCGCAAAGAGATTTTGCAGGATCTTGCGGTGCTTACCGGTGGAACCGTGGTGGCCGAAGATACGGGAACCAAGATCGAAGCCATGGGCATCGAGCAATTGGGATCCGCCAAGCGCGTTGTCATCACTAAAGACAAGACGACGATTATCAACGGCGGCGGAACGAAGAAAGCTATTGAAGATCGCGTAAAGCTTATCCGCGCCCAAATCGAACGCTCGGAGTCGGATTACGACACTGAAAAACTCAAAGAACGCCTAGCAAAACTCACTGGCGGCGTAGCTGTAGTTCAAGTCGGTGCCGCGACCGAAATGGAAATGAAGGAAAAGAAGTACCGTGTGGAGGATGCCTTGCACGCCACTCGCGCAGCTGCAGAAGAGGGGATTGTTCCCGGCGGCGGCACAGCACTGCTGAGAGTCTATGCAGCGCTGGAGAACTTTAAAGTTTCGGAGCCCGAGCAACAAGCAGGCGTCGAGATCTTCCGACGCGCTTTGACCGAACCGCTTAAGCAAATTGCTTCGAACGCTGGATTAAACGGCGAAGTGATTGTCCACGAAGTACTTTCCAAAAACCAAGAAGGCTTCGGCTTTAATGCGCAGACGGAAAAGTATGAGGACTTGCTAAAGGCAGGGGTTATTGATCCGGCCAAGGTAGTTCGTTGCGCACTTCAAAATGCAACGAGCATTGCCTCGATTCTACTGACCACCGAAGCGCTCATTGTGGAGAAGAAGACTAAGTCGTCGACCGAAGGTCATCACCACGACCACTCGCACGGGTAGGGTCTTTTAGAACGGTACGATAGACATCTTCGTACCTTTTCACTACTCGTTCCCAATGCAATTCTCGTTTGACCCATTGGCAGGCCTTGTCCAATTGCAATTGCTGACTCGGCGAGGGTTTTTCTGCCTGGCGAAGAACCGAGAGTAGAGACTCTGGGCTGCTATCTTCGTAAATCATTTCTGGAAGAAAAGGGCGGATGTACTCAGCGCTTCCGCTACGTCGTGGAACAATCGGTCGGCAACCAGCCTCTAACGCTTCAAAAGGAACGCGTCCAAACGGTTCTTCAATAGCTGGATAAACCAGAGCTAGTGCACCACCGAGAATCGCTTTTTTGCCTTCAGTAAAAACTGGCGGCAATAGCCGCACGTGTGCAGTCATGCCCATTCGCAAAATAGTTTCTCTTAAAACCGAATCGTAATTTCGTTCTGCGGGTCCCACCAGCCAGAGTTCCGCTTTTCCACCGCGGCGACGGTAGCTGTAGAAACATTGAATGAGAAAAACCAGATTTTTGCGGCTCTCAAGTCGGCCCAAATAAAGGAAGTAGCCATGAGAAGCAATGGGTAAACCTTCGGGGGCGGTGTCCTTTTTAGATTCGCCGACGCCTAATACGCCATTGGGCAGAACTTCGATTTGATCGTTGGGAAACTTATAACCTTCCCAATGCGAGAGCTCGAACTTACTCAGAGCAATCACACGACTCGCGTTGCGAATCATGTAGCGACCCAGAAGCCGCTGAAATACTTTTTTCAGCCAAATCTTGCGGTGTCCGAGCCACAACATTCCGCGCGGCTGCAAAATGTAGGGCTTCTTTTCGGCGACACAGACACGGGCGATGAAATAATTTTCCCATCTCCAATGCCCGTTTAAATGCAGCAGATCCGCATGGCGAATCGCGGCCCGGAGTGCGTGCCCTTTATTCAACCACGCCCACACCCACTGGACCGGACGATAGGATTGGACTTCGATCTTTCCAAAGCGCCCGACAAATTCTGCGTCTGAGCAGCCGTTTCGGCAGAAAACTACGACGTCATTGTCACCCGCTAATAACGAGCCGGCCAAGGAGGCTTCGGAAAAAGCTGAGCCGCCGTACTGGGGAGTTAAAGCCTGACTAACGAGTGCGATTTTCACTCTCCAATTATAGCAGGACGTATTCAGTACGAGGACGGATTGCTTGGCCGTCGCTGCGCTCCTCGCAACGACGGCGGCGGGTGGCAGAGCCATTGCAAAGTTACCGGGCAGGAGTAAGCAGAGGCGTTCATACCGAGGTTGTTGTGCAGAAATTGTTAAGAGCGAGTTTTACAATTGTCATATTCCTAGTGTCTGCCTGTGACAATTCTGGGCATTCCGCATTGTCTTTCCCAGCGCAGATTTCCGAAATCAAAGGATTCGACGGTACGGAAGCTGGTGAGATCACCACGCGGGTGGATTCGCTTGTGAAGAAAGTCGGAACTTCGTTTCTGGTATTCCCAGGCGAAGGCAATACCGGCTCGACCGTCCGTATTCAGATGGTAAACGAGATTCAAAATACGTCGGAAACAGCATCGAATTCTCACGTCGACTACGCCTATGTCTTTATCCCTGGCGAGTACCGGGGCGTGGCCGGAAACAACCGAATCGCTGGCCGTGCGACGCGCTACGGCAACGAATGTTTAGTAGAGATTTCACGCTTTGTAGTCCAGTACACGGATGAGCTTTTGCAACCAGTTTTGTGGCATGAATTGGGTCACTGCGCGGGTCTGTCTCATGATTCAAAACCCTACGAGATCATGTCAGCGATCACTTACACGTTGAACTATTATGACGACGCCAAGATCGCACGCTTCATCGAATTAATTTCTTCTGCTATCAAGCAACCTTAAGGCCTGCGCATTTCATAATATACTGGGCGTCGTGGTAAACTAAATGCATGCCCAAGGAATCTAATCGGCGAGTACATCCACGAGCGCAAGTCAGCATACCTGGCGCAGTTTATCTAAAAGACGAACCATCCAAGAAATACGATGCTGAGATCTTAGATCTCTCTATCGGTGGCGCGTTTGTTCACTGCACGGCTCCCATTCTCTTGGGACAGGAAATATTGCTTGAGATCTTGTTTGATAAAGCTCGCATGCTCAATGTCAACGCGCGCGTTATTCAGGCAACCGCCCGACAGCTCGACAAGCAAGCTTCCATCGTGAGATGGGTGCGCGGCTCTTCCAAGTCCGGGTTTGGTGTGCAGTTTGTGGCGCTAAATTCAGGCAATTCGGGGGCCTTGCAGGCCATTGTCGACGAACTCACCAGCCAAAGCTAAATGACGCAGATACACAATTAGTTGTTTACTGATCCAGCCGCCCCAGTGCGTGCGGTAGGCCTTCTGCTTTTGCCGCTAAAGAAATTTCCTGAAACTGCGCTTTGCGCTGAAGATCCTTAATCGTCAAAGCCCCGCAATACGTCATGCCGGAACGAATCCCACCCATGATGTCGCGCACGATATTCTTGGCAGGTCCTTTGTAAGAAACTTCAATCGCGACGCCTTCTGCCGTTTTCCATTCCGCCATGCCGCCCATGAAATCGTCTTGGGCTTCTTTGGAAGCCATTCCTCTGAACTGTTTGATTTTGGTTTTACCGTCTTTGGCAGTGACTACCGGACCAGGTGTTTCATCGGTGCCGGCCAACATTCCACCTAACATCACAAAATTTGCACCGGCGGCTAACGCCTTCACTGCATCGGAGGGATAACGGGTACCACCGTCGGAAATAATGGGGCGGTCGACTTTGCGACATTCTTGTAGTGCCGTCAGTTGTGGAACTCCAAAACCCGTTTTGATCCGCGTAGTGCAAACCGAGCCAGATCCAATTCCAACTTTGATCAGATCCGCACCTGCAGCAGCTAAGTAATCTGCGCCGGCATAAGTTGCCACGTTGCCAGCAATCACCAGCACGTTCTCGCCCCACTTCTCACGAATGGTGCGAATGGCGCGATTCACTTCTTTGGAATGTCCGTGCGCGACGTCGACACAAAGAATATCGGCTCCAACACCAATCATCGCTTCTGCGCGCTTAATGCCGTCGTCGCCCACGCCGATAGAGAATGCTGTGTGCTTTTTCTGTTCAGCAGAAAGCTGCGCAAACATCGCCACGTTTTCTTCGATCGTCATAAAGCGATGCAAGATTGCCATGCCGCCTTCTGCAGCCATGAATTTGGCCATCTCAAGGCCAGTGACCGTATCCATGTTGGAACTAATGAGGGGAATATTAAAAGCGCGTTCGCCGACTTTTACTTCGGTGGTGACATGTTGGCGGGACCGAATGCCGTTATATCCAGGCACAAGGAGAACATCGTCGAAAGTGAGAGCGCGCGTATTGGAGAACATGATTACCTCAAGCCTAAGAATTAAATTCGGCTAGAGGAATCGAAACGCTACCTGAAAGCCCATTACGTAGGTGAACGTGCCGCCCAAAATCCCCGGCCGAAACTGGCCTTTGACACTTATCAGGTCATCCACCTCTTGAACAAGGGCTAGATCCAGGAAGAGGGCATAGGTGGTGTTTGCGAAGCCGCCCACCCCTTGGTTGAAGCTCGGTCCAGCAACCACACCAAAAAGACAGCTCAGTCGTGGAGCTCCGTAGACCTTTAGCTCGTACCACAGCGCAATGGCGGTCGTCAGCGAACTGCCTGGGGCAAAGAGCGTGTAAGTAATATCCGGTCCGAGATAATAAGTTCGTTTCTTGTTTATAGAAAATAGCAGCTGCGCCTGAAGCGCGAGGCCTGGTTTGTCGAGGACTTGCACGCCGAAGCCAGAGCTAAAAAGAAAACTAGGATTGGTTGCCGTTACGGCTTGGTAGCTATTCGCGGCGACTGTATCTGCACGGCCGTCGTCCGATTCCATGGAAGAAACCTGCCGTTGATGCTCAGACTCCTTTTGCGGAGCGGGCCGCGCAACTTGTGATCGAGCTGCCTCTGATCGGCCACCTTCTGAACGGGCCGACGGAGCACGCGTTCCGCCTTTGGTGGGGCGACGCTGAGAACTCTCGATACGTTTACCGGCCGGGCGCTTTTTCGGCTTCTCGCCAAATGACGGCGATGCGAAAGCGAGGGCCACGCAGAGAATTAAAAATCGCTTTTGCTTCACTAGTTTCATGAACCCGGTGTTGGCTCGTATTCCAGCATGCTTAAGTACATACGAGCCGATTTATTAGCTGGATCGATGGCGAGAGCTTCCTGCCATTCTCTTTTGGCGTCACGCAAGTTTTGCTGCGAGTGTAATAAAATTCCCAGCTGGATTTTGGCGTCGACGTGTTTGGGGAAACGCGAAAGGGTACGTTTCAAAAATTGAACGGCGCCTTCTTTGTCGCCGGACTTAGCGAGACACTTTGCCATTTGCAATGCAGTGGCAGTGCTATCGGGCTCCAAGTTCAGAGCCTTGGTGAATTCGTGATAGGCCTCTTGATAACGTTCGTAACGAACGTAGAGATTGCCCAATTCGGAATGCTTTTCCGCTAAGTGTTTATTGATCTTGGGATCGTGGCCGGGAAGAGTGCGATCCAATCGCTTCTTAGCGGTTTGATAAACATCAGCGCCTTCTCGGTAACGGCCTACGTCGTTATATAGACTGCTCAGAGCAATCGCCGCTTCCGTGTGCGTAGGATCTAGCGACAGCGCTTTTTGAAACGCTAGGATCGCTTTCTTAAACTTTCCCTTTTTCGAATAAACGAATCCCAAAAGATGGAATGCATCCGGGGATTGATTATTTAAGAGGATGGCTTGCTCGAGAGTTTTCTCAGCCGAGGTCAGGCTGTTTCGAGAAATATCTTCGCGCGCAAGACGTAGAAGATCATCAATGGTTCTTACTCGAGCGTCCATTTGTTCCTGCTACTGGAAGAAAACTAGTTTTTTTCGATGTTCTGAAGAAGACCCAATGCCGAGCCGCGAAATCCGGAGGTCGGATGCTCTTTCAAAAGCTGGTTCAGAGTATCCCGGGCATTCTCAAACATTCTCGTATTATAGTAACACTGCCCCAGCCGGAATAACGCCTCTTCCTCATAGCCCGAATTGCGGAAATCTCGGAGCAGAGCGGCGTAGCGATACGATGCGGAGAGAAAATGCTGACGGCGGAAATAGAAATCTGCCACGTAGTTTTCGTGTTCGGCCAAACGAGCACGCGCTTCACGAATCTTTTCCTGACCCTTTTTGGAATACTCGGAATCGGGGAAACGTTGCTGCAAAAGATCAAAAGCGTCGATAGCGCGGTGTGCGGCGCTTAAGTCGCGCGCAGAATTTTCCGGAATCATCAGGTAGTAACTCATACCGATTTGGTACTGAACATAATCGATGCGGGGATGAGTAGGGTGTAACTCGCGGAAAATCTCGTACGAACTCTCGGCCTCTAAATAGCTCTCTTGAGCGAAGTACGTATCCGCAATTCGTAATTCTGCGTCGACAGCGCGCTTGCTGTAAGGGAACCGGTTCTTAACATCGCGGAATTTCTCCAGCGCAATCAAGTACCTTTCGTCCTTCAAGGACTCTTCGGCTTCGGCAAAAACTCCCTCAGGATCGTTCTGATCGACCCCTTGGCTCGCGCAGCCGCTTAACAAAACCAAGCTAAGTAGTAGTAACGCCGGAATTCGTCGAAAAAACCACGTTCGCGGAGTCGAAATCGCCGTGTTAAAAATTTTGTTAAGTCTTTGATATCCCATTAAAATTCCCGAAGTTTGCCGATATTAGCACAATCCCACATCAGAAAGAAACACTGTTAAGCCCTGCGTCATGGGCTCCGATAAAGAATGGAGCTGAGGGAGCGGTGCGTCAAACCACCTCCCAACGAGGAGAGCCTCAATGAAGTCGAAAAGTTCTAAGTCCGACGAGCAAGACGCGATGGTGGAGTACGCAATCGACCAGGCGGTGAGCTGTGTGATGGAGCAGTTTGATGCTCTCATCGACACGTTAGAGCCCGAGAGCCGCAATTTGATTCGCGAAAACTTCGCCGGTGCGACTAGCGCGCAACTGGCCAAAAAACACAGTTTAACCACCGAGCAAGTCGACTCGTGGCTGGCGAAGATCCGTCGCCAGTTAGGTCAAGGCATTCGGCAGTCTTATCAAACCAAGCAATAGGTTTTGGTGTCATGGAAGCTGCGAAAAAATATCCGAATATGATGCCGTTTGTAGAACGGCTTTCACGCGAGCCAGTCGTCGTGGAATATTCGCTCGCCGCCTTTACCCTGAATAAATTCGTCGAAGAAATCGACCGCGCAGACAAACTCGTCGACGCCATCGCCGAAGAAGAACGCAAAGAGCGATTAAAGGCGAGCGTCGAACGCTGCCGCGAAACTTTTGCCATGTTGCTTCTGGAAATCCCACCAGATGAAATGGCTAATCTCCAAAAACGCACCATTGCGGATCTCGTATCTGCCCACGCTGGCGCGCACGCACCTACTTTAAAGGCTGTTCCATCGCCGGAAGACCCGGCGGAAGAATCGATTCAACCAGCAAAAGCACCACCGCCGCCACCCCCTCCAGCACCTGGATTGGCGAGTGCTGCGAAACCGCTGCCACCAAAAATTCCCGGTCTCAAGGCGCCGCCGAAAGTTGCGGCCGTGCCTGCCCTAGTGGCAGCTAAGGCCGAAGAAAAACTACCCGATCGACTTACCGAGCCGTCCATCAACTTTGCTCCAGCCCCCACTCCAGAGCCCATTTCTGCGACACCTGAAACAGTAGATGCCCCAGCAATGGAGACAGCGGATGCGCCACCCCCTTCACCGTCTTTAACGCCGGTTCCGACACCGATTCCGCCGCCCGTTTTTGTTGCGCCGTCGCCGAACAACCCGCTTTCGGAATCAACCGGCACTGCGATACCCGTACCGACGCCGCTTCCGGCATTTACAGCAGCGGCGGCCCCTGTCGTCGCGGCTGAAGAAATTTCCGTTTCGCTCCAAGTGCCCGAGGAGATTATTCCGGCCCCCGCGACCGGGGCGCAAAGCGAAGCTGCTCGCGATTTAATTGAATTGGTTGGCCTGCTAGAAAAATCAGCGCTGCCGCCGAAACACTTGCGCCGCTTGGTGCTGCACAATCATCTGATGGCGCTCGAGCAAGAGTGCCAGCACAAGTTGCAGACCGGTATTCGTCGCATCTGGCACAAGCGCAAGATCGAACTGATTCGATTCTTTGATCCTACGGCCCAAGCGCTTTCTCTTCCCGTCCAGAATTTCTTCAAGAAAATGCAAGCCGAGTATCCGTCGTGGATCGCTCCGTTTGATCTCTCGCTAACGTGGCTCAACGTCATGCTGCGGTTTTGGCTGTCGGATGCTGTGGAATCGGGATTTAAAGTTTCACTCGCTGAGACGGGCTTTATCATTTGTCTGTTTGGGCAAGCTGAGTTGCCAGAGCTAGAGACGTCGAATTCGATCGGCATCTCTGGGCTATCTGGGGAACAGATTAAGGAGCTTACCTGCCGGCTGATTCGATTACAGAAGTACCGCAATCAAGTGCTCAATACTCTCGACGGTACTTCTCTCGCCGTTGAATCGATCACGACTGACATTCAGATTTGTTTCGAACTGCTTCACAAAATGCAGACGGGAGGCGCTCATGGGTAAACATACGCCTCCTGAAAAAAGACAAAAGCGCACCGTTTTTGAAACGCTTGCAGAAGCCGAGCAAGATCATTGGTTGGATTGCCCCGATGCGGATCTTCCACTGCGGTCTGCCGGATTCTTACTCGACGTTATTTTCTTTTCTATCGCCTCGTCGGGAATTCACCATCTATCGGGCGCAGTGTTGTCGCTACACAACGCGGTGGCCTCGTCGCTGACAGAACCCTTAAGTTCTTTTATCCCGCTTTTGATTTTGTACCTCTCGTGGTCGATCAAAACCGTTGCTGGATTTCTTTATTTTGTGTGGACTGTGTCTCGCTTCGGCGGCACACCTGCGAAACTCTTACTAGGCCTTCGGGTCGTCGATAGCTCGCACGGTGGCAAGCTAACCATGGGGCAGGCCGTGCTCCGTGAAGTGGTCGGCAAATTCATTTTTGGCTGGTTCATGGTCTTCACTGTAACCGGCGTGGCGACAGGGCAAATCCGCGCTTTTCAGGACTGGTTAGCGAAAAGCGTCGTAAAAAAGGTTCACGGGTGACGCATGGTCTTACTCGTACCAGTCAGCCCTGAAGTACCTAAGAACCAAACGCCGAAGTTTTGGCCTGCTTTGGTTTTGATGCTTTCTCTGGTTGCCGCCTTTCATTTCGTCTATGCAACGATTCAAGCGGACATGGAGTATGTGTCCAATATGAGTCAGTACTTGTTCTTAGATCTCGACGGACAAACCCAACTCTCTGATGAAGGCCACCTCTATTTGAGCAAACGCCCGCTTCTCATGCTCGCCAGCGCCAAAGGCGATTGGAGCTGGCAGCGGCTACTGATGTCGAATTTCATTCATGGCAGCATCGGACATTTGCTTTTGAACATGCTGGGAATCTTTGCTGGCGCGCGGATCTGCAGCACTTTCCTGCCATTCACGACGATATTTTTTATTTTCTTATTCGGCGGAAGCCTCGGGCTTTTCGCCAGCATTCGCATGTCGCTGGAAGTTTCTAGTTTTATTCCCCACGTGGGAGCAAGCGGCGGCATCTTTGCGCTGATGGGAACTTACTACGTCTACAACTTTCGGTTTAGAACCCGCTACTTTTTCTGGTTTCCCAGCAAGCAGGGAATGATCAGTTTGAAAACGAGCTGGTTCTTTTTCTTGGACGTTTTGCTTTTGGAGATCGTGCTAACGGCTGCGCAGCTTTTGCCCGGTCGCATGGACACGGTCGACCACATTGCACACGTCGTGGGGTTTGCTAGCGGGCTAGTCGTTGCCTATGGCTATCGTCTATTTTTGGGTTGGGAACCTTGGCTGCAAACGCGCGCTGAGTTCGCAGAATGGAAAGCGATGGGGCAGAAAAAAACAGGTCTTGTCGTCGAAGAAGCCTTCCGCTCGTGGTGCGATCTACTGCACATCAATCCTTACAATGATTTGGTAAAGGTCCGCTTGTGCGACTTGGTAGCGCATCATGGTTCTACTCTGAGCCCGAGCCATCTCTCGGAAGCTTTTGCTTTCTTAAGTCCTACGTTTTTGCGTCTTCAAACCGATGCCGCTGCTGAATCGATTGTTCACCTGGTGGAAAATGGTGTCCCTGTTCCCAAGGAGTGGCTCGCTAAAACTCCATACGACAGCATTATTCGCATTGCGCAAAAAATGGCGACGACGCCAGAGCGTCAGCGTTTCATGTTCAAGTTAGTAAGTGATTACCGTCTTGCTCACCCTGAGGGCGGCGGTACAGAAAGAAAACTCGAGCTCCTTCTCAACAAGCTCGAGGGCTTCCTACTCAAGGAAGACGCAGACGCGGCCAAAAAATCCGGCAGCGGTCCTAGACAAGTCTAAGGCGTAGCCTCTGCAATTGTAGTCACTGGCTCTGGCTTCCAACGGAAGATCGAAAGAACCGCCTCCCGACCATTTGAAGCTTCATAAAGGATATCGAGATAGCGGCCGTCTGAAGTTTGCGTTCCGTAGTAGCTAAAGAAGGGACCTCTCGAAATTAGCTGAAGATGTTGGAGAATCGCGCCGACTCGTACAGCGCCCTGCAACTCCACCGGGATATCGTTGCGACGACCAATCATTTTCCCCAGATAAGACAAAGCGTCCCAGGCAACCGAAAGTGCTGTTGCAACGGCTCCCCCGCCTGCCATTGCTGCGCCAAACGACTCAGGCAAAATCGCCAATTCTTCTGCGGGGTATGTCAGCCACTCTGCTGGTGAGAAAAATCCACCTGCTGCAGCAAGCACGCCCACCGGGGCAATCCACTTCGAAATTCCAAAACGCCATTTGAGCGGTGTGCGTCGGACATCTGGATCTTCCTGCGGGCCCGCTTTGGCCGCCTTTAACAGCGCAACGAAGTAAGCTTCCATGGCGTACAAATCGGTGACGTACTCCGCTACTCGGTCAGCGGACGGGCCCTTCTCAAATTCGCGCACCAATGTATTTAATCTTTGGCCTGCTTCCGGCCAGGTAGAAGAAGGAACACTCTGGTGAACTGCGCCCAGTGCGATCGGCAGCGGGGTTTGCGTGTCCGGGAGCGGCGTGCAGTGGGCTGCCGCATTAGCGGCGTGCTTTTTCGCTCTAGAAAGAGCCATTTTATGGGACTGGGTTAGAAACGCTGAGGCTTCGGTTTCAGCGGCACAAAAACCTTCCTCGGTCGGTTGTACTGTATCGGCCATTCCGTCCCAGCTCCAAAGGAACGAGAACAGGAATATTGCAGCAACTACCGAAGCTTGAGTATGTTTCATGCTCTGACGCGTAGCACGGCCATGGCCCTCCCTCAAGCATTTGGCGAAAAACATCTCTGGTGGTTTCACAGCGGTTTCATACCGGGTTCGACCATGCTATGTACTCGCCATGGACAGCGCCCAGAAATCCGCCCGTCTCCAAAAAATAGCTCACGAATGCCGCGAAGAAATTCTGCCTATGATCTACAAGGCAGCCAGCGGTCATCCTGGAGGATCCCTCTCTGCAATCGATATGATTGTGGCTCTATTCTGCGAAGAAATGAGATGGGACCCAAAGAATCCGCATTGGGATGAACGTGATCGTTTCGTGCTTTCAAAAGGGCACGCGGTGCCGGCGCTCTACGCAGTTTTATACAAGCACGGCGTCGTCACCAAAGACGAACTCCCAACCCTCCGCCAAATTGGCTCTCGTCTTCAAGGGCATCCCGACCGCGTGATTATGCCGGTGGTCGAAGCTTCGACGGGTTCGCTGGGGCAGGGACTTTCTATCGCGCAAGGAATGGCGATGGGATTGAAACTCAAGGGCTCCGATGCTCGCGTGTTCTGCCTGATTGGCGACGGCGAATCGCAAGAAGGCCAGATTTGGGAGACCGCAATGTCGGCCCCTAAATTCAAGCTCAACAATCTGATTTGTTTCCTAGATAACAACAACGGCCAGATCGATGGCACTGTCGAGCAAGTGATGGACATTCGTCCTATCGTCGATAAGTGGGAGGCTTTCCGTTGGTACGTTCAAGAAATCGACGGCCACTCGATGCCTGCAATCTTGGGCGCGTTGGAAAAATGCCGGAAGGAAAAAGATCGCCCCTGCATGATCGTTGCTAAAACGATCAAAGGAAAAGGCATCTCCTTCATGGAAGGCAATATCGATTGGCATGGCAAAGCGCCAAACGACACCGAATTTAAAAAAGCCATGGAAGAATTAAAGGCGAAGAACCCATGAGTGACAAAGCGACAAGAGATTCGTTTGGCGAAACGCTGCGAGCACTTGGCAAAGAAATGCCCGAGCTTGTTGTTTTAGACGCCGATTTGAGTGTCAGCACGAAGAGTGCGCTGTTTGCGAAGGAATACCCAAGCCGCTTTTTCCAAATGGGCATAGCTGAATCCAACATGGTGGGAACAGCTGCAGGACTCGCGTTTACGGGTTACGTGCCTTTTTTGTGCAGCTTCGGCGCATTTGTTGCCGGACGTTATGAGACGATCCGCGTTTCTATTGGTTACTCCAAAGCAAACGTAAAAATCGTCGGTACGCACGCAGGCCTTGGAACGGGCGAAGACGGCTACACGCAAATGGGCTTGGAAGATATCAACGTACTGCGCGGATTGCCGGGCATGAGCATCTTGCAACCGAGCGATCATTTTTCGACGGTGGCTGCGGTTACTTACGCCGCAAGAACCGAAGGCCCGTTTTATCTACGTCTGACTCGTCAGAAATTGCCCCAGATCTACACGTCGGCAGACCAGTTCACATTCGGCAAAGCGAATATTTTAAAAGAAGGCGGCGCTCAAGTGGCGTTGCTGGCTACGGGCGGTACGGTTGGTGAGACGATGAAGGCGGCTGAAACGCTTTCGAAGCATCAGCCTTGGGTGCTCGATTTCACGACGATTAAACCAATCGATCGCGAAGCGATTGCGCATTTAGCAACGCGCTGCAAACACATCATCACAATTGAAGATCACAACATCATCGGCGGATTGGGAACGGCTGTAGCAGAAGTGCTGGCTGAGACTGGATTCGGCGGGAAGTTGCACCGCATCGGCATTGAAGATGTGTACGGAATCTCGGGAACTCCTGCGGGACTTTACGAAGAATTTGGGCTTTCTGCGTCTGGTCTCGTGAAAAAAATCACACGGCATCTCGGCGCTTAGGGTCTAGCCGGTTTTCCGTCGATAGTAGAGCTTTTTACTTCGCCATTCGGCATCAATTCCATCCACTGCCTTTTGCCAAACTCAATAAAGACTCGGGCTTGTTGGTCTTCCCGAGTGGGACCAAGATCTACATCGGCAGCTAGGCCGCAGTCTTCGGGACTCAGTGGTGAGTAAACCAGGGAGATAATTTTATTAAACCCTCCGGCCTGAGCCGTCCGACCGGCAGGTGTTCGTTGCACGTAGGAGTCCAGCATTCTTTGTCTAAACTTCTTGGCCGCTTCTCCACTTTTGAGTTTCTTAATTTCGGCCACCAGAATTTCAAAGACCTCGGCCTGGTAGTCTGAATCTGTGACAGCCTTCCTGGTTAGCAGCCTATCGGTGCCTGCAGGTGGGGACAGTGCCAAGTTTACAAGATAGGCAGAGGCGTTTTTGTCGGTGAGGTAACTATGAATGCCTTGAACATCGGGGTGTCGCTTCAACACTTCCAGCAAAAGCAGCTTGTTCAACCCAACTTCTTGATCGTTGGGTTCAATGTTTACGTCTAGGGAAAGCCGACCATCGGTTACATCATAGTTCACGGAACCGGCCTTGTGGACTTTGCCCGATGAGGACTCGATGTTCACAACAAGACGTCCCTTGTAACCACTTAGTGCAGGTACCGGTTGAATCTGGATACCCCTTACGAGATCGCCGTACTCCGCCTTCGTTCTGATAAGCGCCGCATCCAGTGTGTTTGAAAGGGCATGAAGACGTGCCGTGCAATCCGCAGGGTTCTCACCAGCGGCGAAGATGGCCGTGGCCCATAGGAAGCAAAAAGCCAGGAGCACTCTATTCATGAAGGAGCTAATTTACGATTTCGTGATAGCCGCGAAGCATGCTGGCGAGTTTTTTGATCTCTTTTACGTCGTCAGCTTCGGGGCGGCGTTTGAGGTACAAGCGCAGATCTTCGATTGCTTTGGAAAAATATTCCATCTCGCAATAGAGAATGCCGCGATCGCGTGTGAGTTCTGGAGATTGAGGATAGAGCACCGTGAGTACTTCCACTGCGCGGAGTGCTTCGAAGGCGGCACTCTTTAGAATATAAATATGCTTCAATTGGTGTGCGATGCGCGAGACGACTTGTCGCGTATCTAAGATTTCATAAAGACTGGTTTGCGCCATGCGACCGCGTTGCATGCTGGAGCGAACTTTTTTCTGGAATTCGCCTTCTGCCAAAATGCGACCTGAATCAAAAGGATCGACGAAGAAATCGCCGGTCGCGTCGCTGACGCGTAGATAATAATGATTGTGCAGAGCAATGCACTGATACGTGATACCGACTTGATCGCAGAGGATGCTGTAGAGAGACGTGACGATAAGTGGGCTGCCGACTTTGGTCTTTAAAACGCGGTGCAAATACAGGCGCGTTGGATCGTCGATAATGTGTTTATAGCGCTCGTCTTTAGACTTGAGCTCAAATTCCTTAAACAAAACGGTATTGATATTCTGCAGCTTAAAAATCACATCGTGGCGCGCCTTCATGCTGCGTTGCCACACCTTAGAGGCTAATTCCAAAATCTTTTCTACGAATACTTCGTCGGTGAACGTGGGATCAGCAATTTTGCCCAGAACCAGGATAGAGCGCATCAAATCGGCACGGTTCAAGTGGCGGGCAAGCTCGTTCTTAACGTCTTCCATAGGTGTGATTTTCCAGGGGTTACCGGCAGGCGAAGACGCGCAAAAAATGTATTGGGAATTCGCCGAGAAACCGGTCGTTTGTTTAACTAAAGTTGTTTGTGATTTTTGAGGTGTCTGATGTGAATCAAACGGAAGGGGAGGACCCTTCTATCTATTATTATATTGGTGCTGAGTGGGATTATCAATGAGGCGTTCGAGCCGCTCCCACAATGCACTCGCAGGATTTAGGGGAGTCGATTAAGTTCCTGATTAGATGAAGCTAAAGACTGTTTATAGATGCCAGCAGTGTGGCGCAACGCATTCGAAGTGGATGGGAAAATGCCCTTCCTGCAATGAATGGAATTCTATCGTCGAAGAACAAGCTTCTGCGAATGAGAAAAAACAACGTGGATCTGTTTTGTCTAAGAACTCCACGGACCCACTTCCGATCTTCGATATCGTCCAAGAACGATTTGAAAGATGGCAGACCGATCTTTCCGAACTCGATACAGTTTTGGGCGGCGGCTTAGTTCCGGGCAGTGCAGTGCTCTTAGGCGGCGAGCCGGGAGTAGGGAAGTCGACGCTTCTGCTCCAGGCGGCGGATCAATATGCCAAGCTTGGCAAAAAGATTTTATATGTCAGCGGCGAAGAATCGGTTTCGCAAATTGCGCTGCGTGCGCAGCGATTAGGCGTGAAGCAAAACGAACTGCTAGTCATGTCGGAAACGAGTCTCGAAAAAGTTTACGCGCAAGTAGAGAAGCTTAAGCCTGATGTGATGATTCTGGATTCGATCCAGACAGTTTATAGCGAACAATTGGAATCGCAGCCGGGAAGTATTGGCCAACTAAGAGAGTGCGCGTTTGAGATCGTTCAATGGTCTAAGGCGCGCGGCATGGCGACGTTCCTCGTCGGTCACGTTACAAAGGACGGCGCTATCGCCGGTCCCAAAGTGCTTGAGCACATGGTCGATGTGGTTTTGTATTTTGAAGGAATGGCGGCGCAGGGTTTCCGGCTTTTGCGATCGATTAAGAATCGATTTGGTTCCACTAATGAATTGGGCGTCTTTGAAATCATGGCGCAGGGCTTGCGTCCGGTGACTAACCCGTCGGAGCTTTTCTTAGCGGAGCGCTCGACTCAGATTCCGGGTTCCGTGATTGTTGCAAGCCTCGAAGGCAATCGGCCGTTGCTACTAGAAGTACAAGCGCTCGTAACGGGCACTTACCTGAATATTCCCCGTCGCACAGCGATTGGTCTGGACGCCAATCGGATTTCTTTACTCGTCGCTATTTTGGAAAAGCGTGGCGGGCTGCGAATGCACGATCAAGATATTTACGTGAACGTCGCCGGTGGTTTGCGCATTAATGAAACCGCTATTGACCTCGGTGTGACGGCCGCGATGCTTTCTAGTTTCGCCGGCAAACGCGTGGAAGGTCAGTGCGTGTTCTTTGGAGAAGTCGGCTTGGGTGGCGAAGTACGTGCTGTTCCGCAAGCCACTGAGCGAATCAAAGAAGCTAAGCGCATTGGTTTGAAACGTGCGTACCTGCCGAGCAAGTCTGCCAAGGGAATGAAGGACTTGGGCGACTTTGAATTAATCCCGATTGATCACGTCCAGGAACTCGCTTCCAAAATTTAGCGCCCAGTCGTTGCCAGCGTAGCGACTGAGGCATTCTTCTTGCTTAAACTGCTAAAGAACCAAAAGAGTCCCAACGTGGGCTACGCGGTCAAAGCAAAGATACTTTTCAACTACCTTACCGGACGCTTGCCGCGGCTCCGTAAGGAAAAAACAAACCAGATTACCCAACGCGCTTCCTTTCGTTACAAGCTTGTTGCAGGCTTTGGGATCGGGCTCTTCCAGAAGCCGCCAAGATGATAAGAATTCGAAGTCGGCCACCGAGCCGGAAAAGGTAAAGTCGGCAAAGGAAAGCCCAGCCATCGGCGGACTCCCTCCTATTGAGATTGAGATAGCCGGGGGCACGGGGCGGACCACATAGACTTCGAACGTCCGTGTCCCGTCGGCCCGGTAATTGCTCCTCAACCACCAGAAAGCTCCGACCACGGAAAGAGTGCAAAACACTAGAACTAGTAGCGCGATTTTTAATTTCGAGTTCATCCCGTTCTCACTTCTTAGCTCGATAAATTGGGAAAATAGAGAGATACTAATTATAGACGACTAAACGCCCGCTCCCAACTGAGCCACTCCCCATGAAAAATATAGCCGCCTTTCTTGCACTCTTTTGTGTGAATGCCCACGCGGATCTTTGGTTTAAGCAATTAGTAACCGTCAACTTACAGGGCGAGCCGCCCCGGACTTCCAGCAAAGAAGTGTGCGTGCAGAGAACCCGGCTCCGAGCGGATTCTCAAAGCGCGCCCGGTGGCGAGCTAGGGCTGATGATTGCAAACGAGCGTGGTTTTTTCTCCTGCGCACCCGCCATGAAAACGTGCATGAAGAAACGCTACAATGACGGCATCTACAGTATGTTTGGCTATTCGCCAGAAGGACTAAAATTGCTGTCCGTAACGATGACCTACACGGGCACTCGTCGAAAGCTTCTGGGACTCACCTGCGACGATTACAAAGTAGAAAGAGTAATGGAGACAGAGAGCGATGATTTCACCGATGGCACTAGAACCACTACATCGGAATTAAGTTGCTACGCTCCCAAATTTGCCCAGATGTTCCCGGCCGAAGCGTGGCAAGCAATCAAGAAGGGCATTGATAGCAGTAAACATTCCCCGCAAGTGAAAAAAGCATTGCTTGATGAGTGGGCGCTGGGAATGCCTATGAAACGAAAGATCACAAGTAAGTCGACATCGAAGGATAAAAAAACGCCTCTCCCCTCCATGACGTTGGAAGAGTCCGTGGTCCAATTAAAAACCGGCACGGTGAATCATCACCTGTTCTTTGTGCCCAAAGATTTCACTGTGCACGATGCGGATCAAATCATGGACACCGCGAAACAAACGCGTCGTTCAATGAATGAATTCACCGCTAACGCAGTCCGACCGGCGCTGGGCCCCGAACAATTAAAAATGTTAAGGCAAATGCGTAATAACGGCCAGCTCACCCGAGAACAGCAGAAGCAGATCGATTTAATTTTAAATCAATAGCGCCTATTGAGACAGCGCGCGCCCTGAATCAGAAAGCAGCTTTACTGCTTTCATTGCTCCCGCCCATTTCGCCAATTTCGCGGTTTTTTCTTTGGCGCCCATTCCTGGGGTGAAGGTGCGATCTGCGCGCCAGCGCTTTTTAATATCCGCCAAGTCCCGCCACATTCCGATAGCTAGACCCGCCTGCAATCCCGCTCCCAGCGCGGTGGTTTCGGTAATACTGCAACGAACAACTTTGCAGCCAATCAAATCACTTTGGAATTGCATCAGCAGATTGTTTTCACTCGCACCGCCATCGACTTTTAATTCCGACGGACGTTTGCCCATGTCGTGGGCCATGGCCGAAAAAAGTTCCGCCACTTGATACGCAATGCCTTCTAACGTCGCGCGTGCGACGTGTGCTTTGGTCGTTCCGCGCGTGACGCCAGTTACCAAACCAGTTGCATGCGGCAACCAATGAGGCGCGCCCATTCCCGAAAGAGCAGGAACGAAAAGTACACCGCCCGCATCCGGAACAGATTCTGCCAAGCGCTCAACTTCGGATGACTTACCAAAAAGCTCCAAGCCGTCGCGCAACCACTGCACTGCAGCTCCAGCGATAAAGGCACTGCCTTCGATAGCGTAAGTAGGTTTCTTACCGAGTTGCCACGCCACGGTGGTCAACATCTGCGATTTCGAAAACACCGGTTTATCGCCGGTATTTAGAACGGCAAAGGCGCCGGTCCCATAAGTGCACTTCGCACTGCCTTTTTCAAAACACGCCTGACCAAACAAAGCGGATTGCTGATCGCCGATCATTCCAGAAACCGGAGTGCCGTCGGGAATATCTAAAAATCCTTTGGTGCGACCGTATTCGACGGCCGACGGAAAAATTTCGGGCAACATTTCAGCAGGAATGCCAAAGAGCTTGCGCAGATCTTCATCCCACTTACATTTTTTCAAATCCATCAACAGCGTGCGACTGGCGTTGGTGACATCCGTGCGGTGCTCACCGGTCAACCGATACAGCAGATACGATTCGATCGTGCCAAAAAGCACCTGGCCCTTTTTGGCCCGCGCCAACGCGCCGGGAGTGTTCTTCAACATCCATTGCAACTTGGTCGCCGAGAAATAGGGATCGAGAACCAGACCCGTTTTCATTTGGACCTTTTTAGAAAGGCCCTTTTTGCGCAACTTTTCGCATTCCGCCGCGGTTCGGCGGTCTTGCCAAACGATGGCTTTTCTTAATGGCTGAGCTTGTTCGCCACGCTCCCAAAGACATGTTGTCTCGCGCTGGTTGGTGATGCCGATGGCGGCAATCGTATTTGAGCTCACTTTTGCAGCTTGCAGCGCGGTCTTCACTGCTTTCAGCACGGAGTCCCAAATCTCATTTAAATCGTGCTCAACCCAGCCTGGCTGGGGAAAATACTGCGGGAAATCAACGGTGGCTTTACCAAGAATTCTTAAATCTTCGTCAAAAAGCAGCGCGGTTGTGCCCGTCGTACCCTGATCAATTGCCAATACATATTTCTGCATAAGATCCCCCTGGAAAACCTTTGTGGTCCACGATCCAAATCCAAAGTCGTCCGACTATAGACGCCCCTCTAGGCTGCCTTTACAATGATAGATATGAACCACAAAGGCCCGGGCAGTCTAAAGCGATTCAAAAACAACACGCAAGGCCTGATCGAGTTTGCCACTCTGATTGAACAATCCGACCCTAAAAGTCGCGACATGATTTTGAAGTCCGCCACTGAAGAGGACGCCAGGTGGGTTGAGCGCGCTATGCGCAAGGTCGTTTTCTTTGAAGAACTCGGTTTACTGGACGAAACCATTCTTGCGGAAATTCTCTCCAAAGTTACGCCAAAAGTGATGGCGTATGCGATGCGCGGTTGCTCTCCTGAATTGCGGGAGCAATTGAGCAAGCAATTGGGTTACCGCGAACGCAAAACGATGCAAGAAGAAGACAGCACGATTTCAAAAGATCTTTCTGACAGCTTCATCCTCGGCGCTCGTCGACAGATTCTGAAAATGGCGCGTTCTTTAGAAGCCCAAAACAAATTTTCCTTCGAATTGACAGACTGCCCTCGCTTCCATCAAAAGGTTAAAAAGACAGGGTAGTTATTTGCCGAGATTCCGCGTTTCCAAAGAAGTCCTCGACCGCGCCTATCAGCTTTTTCACAAAGAGTTTTATCGGGACCACGATCCCGTGGGTCTTGTTCATCGCTACACCGATCCACGTGATCAGGAAGTCGTTGGTTTAGTCACCGCGTTGCTTTCTTATGGCAATGTGAAATCGATTCGCGCGAGTGCTGAAAAGATTTTGGTAGCTCTGGGCCCCGGTCCCGCCGAGAAAATTCAGGCGCTTCATTGGCCTGTGCAATTGAACGAGTTTTATCACCGCTTTAATCGCGGCAGCGATTTGCAGGTCTTGTTTTATTGGATGGGAAAAGTTCTACAGGCCCATGGCTCGCTAGAAGCGGGCTTTCGCGCGGCGAGTCCCGAAGCAGCTCCGATGCGCGACCGCATTTCGGCCTTTGTCCGACTGCTTTCGCAGACGCCACTCCCCGACGAATTGACTCAGATCCGACAGACCCGTGCCCGAAACCTCAAATACCTGTTTTCCGACCCAGAGGATGGAGCGGCCTGTAAACGTCTGAATATGTACCTGCGGTGGATGATTCGCCCGGCAGATGGCATTGACCTGGGAACCTGGCAGAGCGTCTCTCCCCGCTATCTGGTACTTCCGGTCGACACGCATGTCCTTAAAACTCTTCGCAAATTGAGTTGGACGCGGTCGAAAACCGCGAATTGGAAAGTAGCCGAATTAGCGACGGAAAAGCTCCGGGAATACTGTCCGGAAGATCCCATTCGTTACGATTTCTCGCTCTGCCACCTGTCGATGCATGGACAAGATATCGCCGCAATTTGAACGACTCGTGCTAGAAGGACTCCATCATGCGTAAATGGAACGATGATCCCTACACAAAAAAAGCCCGTAACGAAGACTACGAGGCCCGATCCGTCTATAAACTCGAGGAGATCGACAAACGAGAAGGCGTCATGCGCGGCGCTCGTAACATTCTCGACTTAGGCGCCTCACCCGGATCTTGGACGCAGTACTGTTTGCGGCACTTAAAGTCTGCGAACATTTGGGCGATTGATCTCAATCCACTCAATATTGCCGACGAGCGACTCAAATTTGTGCAGGCCTCGATTTACGATTTCGATATTCCCAAGTGGATGGGAGATTTGCAGATGGATGTCGTTCTAAGCGACATGGCTCCTAAGACCACAGGCATCCACGAAGCCGATGTTGCGGGCTCGTTGGAATTGGCATTGAAAGCTTTTCAAGCAGCGTCGAGTTGCTTGAAAGAGAACGGTAATTTCGTCGTCAAAGTTTTTATGGGCGATGGCTTTGAAGGTTACCGCGATTTTGTCAAAACGCGTTTCTCGCAAGTGCGCCTGTTGCGACCAGACAGTACGCGCAAACATAGCCGCGAAATTTTTCTAATTGGTAAAGGCTTTCTGCCCAATCACAAAGCTACGTTTTAAAGTCGGTTCAGACGATACAACTCGTGCACCGCACCGGCATGCTCTAACTGGCAATCAAAGGTGAAGCCCAATTTATCGACGATGCCTTTCGGTCCGCGATTCTGAGACACGAAACAACCGTAAATCTGCGGGTAATTCAGAACATTAAATCCGTATTCCAAAACTTTACGGGAAGCTTCTAACGCGAAGCCCTGATACCAAAATTTCAAGAGATAGCGATTAGACAGTTCCACTTCCGGCTTGCCATGAATCATCCACGGATCCAACCCGCACGTACCGACGATTTCTCCTGTCTCTCGTAGGAAAACTGCAAACTTACCTATGCCGTCTTTTCGAAATAACTCCGCGGCGGTTTGCAGTCTTGTGAGCGCTTCGGATTCATCGCGCACATAGAACAGCCCGGGAGGGGAGAATTGGTGATAGCCCAAGTCCAGGGCAATCTGCATGTAGGGCTTTATGTCGTCGATTCGCCACGGTCGAATGAGCAATCTACCTGAGAGAATTTCAAAGGGTTTGTGCACGTGCAGGGTGATAGCACGGATTATTCAAAATTAGGAAACGGCCCGAAGCTCCAGAGCCTTCGCGCGGAAATCACTCAGGATTTTCGCCGTCGCCCCCCACACTAACTCTCCATCCGCATAGATGCCTTCGCTTTTCACGTCGATACCATCCACACGAACGCGCACCGGTTGCAGACCTTTTTCCATGAGTTCCTGCACGGGAAGGAAAATAACTTTTTCCACTTCGTCGGTACTCAAGCGAAAAGGGTAGGGCAGCATCAGCGTCGCGACCCATGGGAAAATACGAACTCTGCCAATCGTATCCACTGGCGGCAGCACTCCCATCACTTGCGGGTGCTCGGGATGAATTCCAATTTCTTCTTCGGATTCGCGCAGAGCTGTGTGCAGCAGAGTTGCATCGTGCGATTCCTGAACTCCTCCAGGAAAACTCACTTGGCCTTTATGCGTTTGAACAAATTGCGTGCGCTTGGTGAGAACGATTTGCCAGACCCCGTTTATCTCCCCAAGACACATCAATACGGAGGAAATGCGGGCCGATTCACTCCTGGGAACAGAGTGCGTTTTTCCGAGCGAATCTTTGAGGCGATGAATCCAGTCCACGAGGACCATCCTATCTGGAATTGAACTCGAAGGCCATCGACCGAACGCAAACGATAACGTTCTTGGAACCAACACGGAGTGACATTTTTTTGATTTGGTTAAAATGTCATTGAAGCCCGCTGATGCGCCAGGCGCCTGGCAAAGCGAACGGCCGTTGACGAATTCTCGATTTGGAGAAAGGGTTTCGGTCCCTTCGAAAAAGTTGGGATGGTGTGGCGGAGGAAGAAAATTGACAGTGTTTTTTTAGTTAATTAATTTCAAGGTTAGTGGAGAGATTGGGGCTCGGCAGAGAGTTTCTGGCACCAGGTCGCCGCGTGAGACGCGTGACAACGGGTGCTGACACTAACCCACACTTACTCGGCTCGAAACGAAAGTTTAGGAACCAAGATTTATTGGGACCGTAGTTTTACTGCGGGCGCATTCGGCGCTGGCAGAACGATGGCCCGTCTCTGAAATTCCTCATTATGTGAGGAAAAGAGACGTTAAGCCTTTTGAAGTTAGAAGAGGAAACATGCAAGTCGTCAAGAGAGACGGAAGGCGTGAAGACGTAAAGATCGAAAAGATTTTAACCGCGGTAAACCGCGCGTGTAGAGGCGTTCAAGGCGTGGAATCGCTTGAAATCGCTAAACGCACGATCAACGGCCTACACGAGGGCAGCACTACGCTGGAGTTGGATAATCTTTCAATTAGCACCGCCGTAATGTTGATGGCGGACGAGCCTAACTATTCCAAAGTTGCCGCTAGAATGTTGTCCGAAAGCCTGCATAAGGAAGTCGGCCGCGACATGGCGTTCCGAGATTACATCAAAAAAGCCGCCGAACTCGGAGTCGTGGCTGATTCTGTTTTGGGGCTGGCCAACCAAGACGTCGAGACAATCGAGTACGCCATCCGCCACGAGCGCGATGACCTATTTGAATATTTTGGATTGAAGACCGTGATGGATCGCTATCTATTGCGCCATCCAACCACCCGCAAATTAGTTGAGCGTCCACAGTGGATGTTCATGCGCGTTGCGCTAGGACTAGCGAATAATATTCGCGAGGCGATCGATTTTTACGACATCGTGAGCCAGTTCTTCTACATGCCCGCGACGCCCACGCTCTTTAATTCCGGTACGCGTCACCCGCAAATGAGCAGCTGTTATTTGCTAACGATTGCAGACGACAGCTTGGAAGGGATTTACAAATCTATCGCGGATTGCGCGAAACTTTCCAAATGGTCGGGCGGATTGGGAATCGACTGGACGAGCGTTCGCTCTTCAGGCGCTTTGATCAAAGGCACCAACGGCCTTTCAAACGGAATTATTCCGTTCTTAAAACTCTTTGATTCTTCGGTACACGCCGTCAATCAAGGCGGAAAGCGCAAAGGCGCTGCAGCCGTTTACCTGGAGCCTTGGCACGCGGACATCGAAGCGTTTTTGGAACTGCGCAACAACACGGGTTCGGAAGAACGCCGTACGCACAACCTGAATTTGGCGCTCTGGATTCCAGATCTTTTCATGAAGCGCGTGGAGACGGATCAAAATTGGAGCCTCTTCTCGCCTAGCGAAGTGCCCAAATTGCTCTCCACGTATGGAGAGGAATTCGAAAAACTTTACGCTGAATATGAAGCTGAAGGAAAAGCGCGCAAGCAAATTTCCGCGCGTGTGCTGTATTCGCGCATGATGCAAACCTTGGGCGAAACGGGCAATGGCTGGATCTGCTTTAAAGATAAGGCCAACCTGCGTTCTTCCCAAACAGCGGATGCAGGAAACGTCATCCACAGCTCCAATCTCTGCACCGAGATTCTGGAAGTAACAAACGGAGAAGAAGTTTCTGTTTGTAACTTAGGCAGCTTGAACCTGGGCTCTTTCGTTCAAGAGGGTAAGTTTGATTTCGAAAAACTCAAACAAGTCGTCGATACCGCCGTGACGTTCTTGGATCGAGTGATCGATATCAACTACTACCCAATCAGCGAAGCAAAGCGCTCAAATAGCAAATGGAGACCCATTGGCCTGGGCCTTATGGGTCTGCAAGATGCGCTGTTTAAGATGAAGTTGGCGTTTGATTCTCCGGAAGCCGTGAAGATTTCTTCGCGCATTTCCGAAGAAATCTACTTCCAATCGATTCAAACCAGCATGCGCTTAGCTCGTGAATTTGGCTCTTTCCCAGCGTTCAATGAATCGCGTTACCGCGACGGCAAACTGCAAGTTCAGTTGGCAAAAGAAGCTGGTGGCTTAATGCCAGAATTGAACCACGATTGGGACGATCTTGCGTGGCAGGTAAAGAACAATGGCCTGCGCAATAGCTTGCTCATTGCCATTGCTCCCACTGCAACGATTGCATCGATTTCCGGTTGCTACGAAGCCATCGAGCCGCAAATCTCGAACTTCTTCAAAAGAGAAACCTTGAGCGGTGAGTTCCTAAATATAAATCGCTATCTGATTCAAGATCTCAAACGGTTGGGGCTTTGGAATTCGGATATGCGAAATAAGATCATCGCATCCGAGGGCAGCATCCAAGCGATTACCGAAATCCCATCGGAAATCAAAGTGCTCTACAAAACAGTTTGGGAAATTTCTCAAAAGACCTTGATTGAAATGGCAGCCTTGCGATCGACATTTATTTGCCAGTCGCAGTCGTTGAATCTTTTTCTTGAGGACCCGACCATTGGAAAACTGTCTTCCATGTATATGTATGCTTGGAAACAGGGAGTAAAAACCACTTACTACCTGCGTTCACGCGCGAAGACGGCCATCCAAAAGACAACCGTGTCGGCCCCACAAAACAACACCGTGGCAGCGGCGCCAGCGATGACGGAAGCCGAGCAAGAAGCAGTGATTGCTTGCTCGTTAGAAAATCCGGAGTCGTGCGAAGCTTGCCAGTAGACGCCTAGAGCGTAGACACAGACGTCCCTTAAAGGAGACAGCATATGATTCTCAGCCCTGATTTAGATTTAAACTTGCGCCCGATGAAGTACCCACAGTTCTTTGGACTGTATAAGGACTCCATCAAAAACATCTGGACGACAGACGAACTAGATTTCTCGATGGACTATGAGCACCTGCGAGACAAGCTCGACCCGCGCGAGGCACATCTAATTAAGCGGCTCGTCGCGTTTTTTGCGACGGCAGATAATATTGTCGCGCATAATCTGGTGCTCAATTTCTACAAACACATCAACAGCCCTGAATACCGTATGTTCTTGGGCAAGCAGTTGTTTGATGAAATGCTGCACGTCGAAACGTATCTCCTTTTGGTCGACAACTATCTGCCCGATCCTATCGAGAAGGCCGAAGCTTTCGATGCCTATCGTTCGGTTCCATCTGTGAAACTCAAAGCAGATTTCTGCTTTAAGTACATGGACGGCATCAACAATATCGATCGCGTCGACACAGACGAGAAGCGCCGCCAGTTTGTTGAGAACTTGATCTGCTTCGCCGCTTGCGTAGAGGGCTTGTTCTTTTTCGGCTCTTTTGCCTACGTCTATTTCTTGCGCAACAAAGGCCTGCTTCCAGGATTAGCGACAGCGACCAACTGGGTGTTCCGCGATGAAACACTGCACATCCAAGGCGCGATGATGGCTTTGGCGGCAATTCGTACCGAATACCCGCAACTCTTCAACGAGGATCTCCACCAGCGCGTGCTGAAGATGATCGATGAGGCCTTGGTAGTAGAAATGGAGTTCTGCAAAGACGCACTCAATCTAGGAATGAGCGGCATGTCGCCACTGATGATGCGCCAGTACCTCGAATACTGCGCCGATCAGCGCCTCATACAATTAGGCTACGCCAAGCAATACAACTCGAAGAACCCATTCGCGTTCATGGTCCTGCAAGACGTACAACCGCTGACAAACTTCTTCGAGAAACGCGTAACCGAATACCAAAAGGGCTTTGGCGCCAGCCGCGAAGCGGTAGTATTTACCGACAACTTCTAAACCGCAGGCGTTGCGAGCGAAGCGAAGCAATCCCCGACTCTGACGATGACGGGCCTCTGGCTGTACCGGCTCGGTAGACCCCGTAGTAGGGCCTCAGACCGGACCTACCGCGGGCAATAAGAATCTAGAAAGCTGGGCCCTGACCTCCGCGGTCGGAGCCCAAGGTATCCCAGTAGAAATTAAAAGCTATCGAGCGTTCCGGGCGGAGGCCCTACTACGGGGTCTACCGAGCCGTTACAAGCAAAGGCCCCTCGCCGCCAGATCGGGGGATTGCTTCGCTTCGCTCGCAACGACTCAAATTGTGTCGGATTAGATTAAAAGGGTGCCCGTCTACTTTCCGGCCGAAAAGTAAAAGGGTGCCCGTCTACTTTCCGGCCGAAAAGTAGACGGGCACCCTTTTGGGACGATTGTGTTGAGATTCGCACAATTTCGCGGCATTTGAGCTAGGTTTTGCTCGGTAAGATACTGGGATGACCCCGACATCTGGCCGGTTTTCTTCTCTCGTTTTATCGAGTGTTTTCGCGCTGCTGCTTTCTGCATGCGGCGGGGATCAATTTGAGGCTTATGAAGCTGCTTCTTCGGAGCAGGTTGTTCAGACGTCGGAATATCCGATGGTTGTTTTTATTGCGCTGCCAGAAGGTGCGGGGCTTTGCTCCGGAACTTTTGTCAGCAAGCGCTCGGTTTTGACTGCTGCACATTGCACTCAAGAAGCTGGCACTTACACGATTTTTACTTCGTTCGGCACATTCAGCACTACAGAAGTGATGAATTTAACCACCGGACAATTGAACGACCCATCCGACTTGGCGATGTTGGTTTTAGATCACGACGCCGCGATCTGGGATGCAGGGCAAATTGCTTTTATTGGCGAACCTGCTGTGCAACGCGAGAAACTCACTCTTGTGGGATTCGGTTGCGATAGCTTGAAGACTCGCTTGGGCGCTGGACGTAAACGCTTGGGCCAGAATTTTGTCGCTGGTCTCGATGAATATATCGAGCTACTAACTCCTGCATCGAGCCAAGCCTCCAAAGGTGTGCTCGGACCAAAAAATCGCGCTGGCTCCTGCTTTGGTGATTCGGGCGGACCGCTCTTGAGAATGCGCGGCGGAAAACCTGAAGTCGTTGGCGTGAGCCACTCGGGTGGCTATCGCGGATCGGACATTGTTTCTCGCTACACGAATCTTCACTACGGCAGCAATTTGCGATTCTTGGAAGACGCAGCCACTCGTTACGGCTTAGACATCACGCCTGCCTGCGCATCCGGACATTGCAATCAGCCTGCTATGACAGGCATCACGGACTTCCTAGCAAGAGTTTGGAACGCAGTTCGCACTGCTGTTGCTGCGGCATTCAAATTCTAAGCAGAAATCGCAAAGCCAGGCGGAATGGCGAGGTACCCCACCTCGAGGTGAGGTAAAAAAGGTGCCCAGAGACGGAATCGAACCGCCGACACGAGGATTTTCAATCCTCTGCTCTACCGACTGAGCTATCTGGGCATTTGGAACGCCGGTCAAAGAGATGGCAAAGCTACCGCCCGGTACGCCCGTGGTCAACGCTGACGAGCCAAGTTTTTTTAGTCCAAAGCCCGTTTCGCTCCGCGGATAGGCTATTTAGATAATCGGCGGGAGTGCTCAGCCAGAAACGCTTTGATGGCGCGGCCACGGTGACTAATCGGATTTTTCTGTTCTTCTGTTGCCGAGCCAAAACCCATTTTCAGGTCCTCGCTCCAGAAGAGGGGATCGTAACCAAACCCTTCGGTGCCGACAGGCTCCGGTAAGATCTTGCCTTCGCAAACTCCCTGCACAAACCACGGTGGATTTATACCGTCGTAATAACAAAGCACACAGCGGAATCGCGCGGTCCAGGGTTGGGCCGCTCCGCTCTTGCGAATGGTTGCCAATAAATGAGCCCAGCGCTCTGCGGGCGAAATATTTTCACCCCCATAAACAGCGGAGTGAACGCCCGGCACACCATTGAGGCAATCGACTTCAAGGCCCGAATCGTCAGATAAAACGGGCATGCGATAGGTTTCAAAGTACCGGAGTGCTTTCGTTAGGCCGTTTTCAAAATAAGTATTACCGTCTTCGGCGACTTTGGGTGCCTTGGGCACTTTCTCAACGATAACTGTATCGGTAGGCGTGAGAAATTGGAGCTGGGTGCCGATGAGTTTTTTAAACTCTCGGACTTTGCCGCGATTAGAAGTGGCGATGAGAAAAGCAGCGCTCATACTAATTCAACGCTGCGTTTTGAATTTTGAAGAGTTGGTCTAGGCCTTTGTCGGCGAGATCGAGCAAGTCATTCAACCCCTTGCGACCAAACGGCTGGCCTTCTGCGGTGCCTTGCACTTCGACGTATTCGCCCGCGGAAGTTTTCACGATATTCATATCGACCTGTGCGCGTTTATCGTCGTCATAATGCAGATCCAAGCTAGGGTGGCCTTCGACCAAGCCAACGGATACTGCAGCGACACCACATTTTACGATGCCTTTTAAAGCCGGATTTTTAGCAGAAAGTTTTTTAACGGCCAGCATGACGGCGACATAAGCGCCTGTGATAGCGGCAGTGCGCGTTCCACCATCGGCATCCAATACATCGCAATCGACGAGCAGCGAGCGTTCGCCCAAAGCTTTTAAGTCAATCGCGGCACGCAGCGATCGTCCGATGAGGCGTTGGATTTCTTGAGTTCTGCCGCCCAATTTGGAGCGCTCACGCGAGATGCGCTGAGAGCTCGATCCGGGCAGCATGGAATATTCAGCGGTAAGCCAGCCGTTGCCGGAACCTTTGAGCCAATGAGGAATGGTTTCTTCGAGGATCGCGCTGCAGATTACGCGCGTTTTGCCAATTTCAATCAGGCAGGAGCCAGACGGGTTTTCCATGTAGTTGGGAGTGATTTTTACTTCTCTCAACTGATCCAACTGACGACCGTCCGACCGAGTTACTGCCATTTATCTAAACTCCTAATTGCGAAATAAATTCGAAAACTCCCGAACTTATAGCACCGGCAATTCTCTTTAGGTAGGGAAGCTTCATTAAGTTTTCGGCGTCACCTTTGTGCGTGACATAGCCCACTTCGATAAGCAGAGCAGGCATCTCCGCGCCACTCAGCACGGTGAAGGGAGCTTGGCGCACACCACGAACGTTGGGCTTTAGATACTTCGACATCGTGCTGTAAACGCGTTCGGCAAGGTCGCTACTTTGCTCGATTTGAATCGACGCTTGAGCGTCTTTTAAAATATTCAGCACATCGGATTCGACTTTCCTGCCCGAGCTCTGATTCTCGACATAGGCGACTCGGCTGGAATGATCATCCGTAGCTTCAGGACTTTGGAAATAAACTTCAAAGCCCGAGAGCTTTTTGCTCGCTGCAGAATTCGCGTGCACGCTAATAAAGATATCGGCGCGCCAATTATTCGCCTGCTCGACGCGGTCTTTGAGAGAAACAAACTTATCGTCGGAACGAGTCATCCGAACTTCGATAGGAATATCGCGCAGTTTTCCCAATCGCTCTAACTGACGCTGAACCAAGAAACTGGTTTTTAAGCTGACTTCCTTTTCCAAAAGTCCGAAGTGTCCACCTGCACCCCAATCATGTCCGCCGTGGCCTGCATCGACGACAATCCGTACTGGTTTCGCTTTGGGACGAATCGTTGCCTTTGCATACGGGCGAGGAGGAAGAACAGGCGGAGCCGCGAGCTTTCCGGGTGCTAACGAAGCGACCTTGGTACCGTCCACCGTCGTACGGTCTAAAACTGTGACACCCGACGGCAAATCCAACCAATTCAACGAGGTAGTGCGTTTTTCCTGCACTGGATCTTCCAGGCGCAATCGCAATTCGCCGTCGTAGGGAATTTGGGGGAGGCGGCGACGCGTGTCGGCAAGTCCGGAGTTACAGAGGAGGATCGCCAAGAGAAAGTAACTATAAACACTACGGATTTTCGTAGGCTGCATCGAGAGGCCCTTCGGGATTTGGGTGGAGAGTGCGAAAAAGAAACGAACAGGAAGTGAGGGATTTGGTGTCCCTTATTAGTAGAATAACACGCCCCTCTTTCCCAAAATAGACGAATGTGGCAAACCTCTTTGAGCCCATGAGCACCCGTTTAGAAGATTACGACTTTGTCCTGCCCGAGCATTTAATCGCGCAGGAACCTTTGGAGAATCGCGATACCTGTCGCCTATTGGCAATGGATCGCGCGTCGGGTCAGTTGCGGCATTCGCGCTTTGACCAAATCGCGGATTTCTTGCGTCCAGGCGATATGGTGGTTCTGAACGACACGCGCGTCATTCCGGCGCGACTACGGGCATTGGGCAAAAACGGTAGAAGTTTTGAAGTGATGCTGCTGGCACCGCGCAATGGCTTGCTTGATCGCGAATGCATGGTGCGACCTGCGGGTAAGCTTATTAAAGAAAATTTCCAACTGCAGTTCCCAGAGGGCGTAACGGGGAAACTTGAAAGACTCGATGATTACCTGTGTGCGGTGAAATTCTCCGGCATCGAGGAATCTGATTTTTCGGCGTGGCTGGATCGCAACGGAGCTCTACCCTTGCCGCCGTACATCCGCCGCACTGCCGGCGAACAAGATCGCGATAAATACCAAACGGTGTTTGCGGAGAAGCTAGGATCGGTCGCTGCGCCGACAGCCGGTCTGCATTTCACTTCCGAACTCTTATCGTCGTTAACCGACCGACGACTCGCGGTCACACACGTAACGCTCCACGTAGGCTACGGAACTTTCTCGCCGATTCGAACGGATGATCTCAACCAGCATCGGATGCATGCAGAGAGCTACGAAGTGAGCCCCGAGGTGTGGGAAAAAATCCAAAAGACCAAGGAGCAGGGCGGGCGAGTGATTGCGTGCGGAACAACTGTTGTGCGCACCTTGGAATCGGTGGCTAAGCGCGGGCTGGTCTCGTCGACAGATCTGTTTATTCAGCCGGGTTACAAATTCGAAGTGGTCGACGGCCTGATTACGAACTTTCACTTACCTAAATCGTCGCTACTAGTCTTGGTAAGCGCCTTTGCGGGAAGAGAACAGATGCTTTCGGCGTACGCCCAAGCGGCGGAAAAAGAATACCGTTTCTTTAGCTACGGCGACGCGATGCTAATTCTCTGATCACTCTTCGAACGGCGGCTGATGCTGCTCGGACATTTGTCGATACCTATTCACGCAAGGATCCGCAGACGGAGTGAAATACTTTCCAATGGCGTGATTTCGGCGACCCAACTCAGTCCATTCTGTTTTTACGATATTTACCCCGACCGACTGCTCCCACTGCGCCAACCGAATTTTGGCGCGAATAGCGTGAGTAAGATCATCGTACATTTCGCCAAGCTTTTCCTTCTCAGCAAACCCGTTTCGATGCAGCCACTCCAACGCCTGCAAGGGACGATAGGGGGCCTCCACTCCTCGTAATTCCGCAGCAAGCGAGCGTTGCTGAGAAGCACTGAGAATAGCGTTAAGGGGCTCCAACGACTTGGCGAGTTCCGCGCCGTTTGCAGCGAGCGCGGCACCCACAAAATGGTCCCGTATTTTAAAGACTCTGCCAGAAATGGGTTTGGCCTGACCAAAATCCAACAGCGTCACCTGAATGTTTTTGGGATCGGAAATATCGACGAGTACTTGCCCTGGCATTCTATCTTTGTCGATGGGTGCAGCAGGGTCATTTTGAACCTCGTTCTCCAGCGCCACTAACCATTCATTCATCTCTCGATAAAGCTCTGGGTTTGTCTTCTCAATATTTTTGAGCGGAACACCGGGTGCCACATTCTGAGAAACCAGGTTTCGTCCGTCAGGCAGTGGATGATCCTCATACTTCACCGTACGCAAAGTCATATCGAGCAAGCGCGCCGGTTTCCCATTCGCGGGGCGTCCGCCCAATCGCTGCACCCCACGCGAATAGGCCTCGTGCATTTGTGCAGTCATCTGCCGCTTATGATTGGAATCCATTTCCAATTCCATCGTCTTGGCGGCATCGCGCACCAACACATTCATCCATCCCCATTTTTGAGAATTTCCCCAGCCTTTGCTCAGTTCCGCCACAAAGTTTTTCAAATCCTTGCGGTCCACTTCAGAGCTAACTTCGAGAGCTTCTCTCTGCACGGCAACAATCCTGCGTCTACCATCTGGGGCTTCTAACTCCACGACGACCTCCGTCGTGCCAGAATTTCGAATCTTAACGACGCGGAATCCTGCGCTCCAAATATCGCCGTACTGTCGACGAATAAACTCAGAAACGGGCCACCAACCCGGCGACGGACCTTCATCCCAAAGCTTCATCAACTCTTTGCGATAATTTTCTGGGAGCCTCTGATCAAAAGCGAGCGCCTGCCCAAACTTTTGAACCAAGGGTCCCATGTTTTGAAAAATAGTACGAAGAGCTACTTCAGGAGAGCCCGACGTGCCTGACTCCGCGAAAGCCACAGCGAGAATAAGATTTTCATAGGCCGGAGGAAGAGCTCGAACGGCAGCCGTGTGCAGACGTCGGACGACCGGCCTAATAGGCTCGGGCATGCTATCGATCAATTCATTGAGAATGCGACGTTTGAATCCTCGCTCGTTCAGCAGACCTGCCTGTCCTTCCAATGCAACCTGAAAGAATACGCCGCGGGCCAATGGCGGAATTCCCTTAAAATGAAACCGCACATAATTTTCGATATCGTCAGATGGAACAAAAATGTTGCCGCGTTTCAATGCCTGGGAAATCACCCCTCTAAAGTTCGTTTCCGAACGCTCGTAGTCCTTTCGCTCTTTCTCTAAGGATTCACGAAACTCTCCACGCATTTTCCCAATGAATTCGTTAAAGCCAAGAACGTTGTCCAGAGCTTCAAGCGTTCTTCGAAACGCCGAGGGCTGCGCTGGATCCAAAAACAGTCCGTCGGACTTACCTCGCAAAAACTGCAAAAAGCGCCAACGCAACGGTGCCGGCAGGTTCTCGTAGGCCTCTAAGATGGCATTGGCGTATTGGGCAACCTTGCCCGCTTGCTTGTGCTGGTCGATAGCCACTTGGAAATATGGCTTCTCGGCGGGAGCGGCTTGAACTTTTTCCGCCAAATGGTCGAGAAGTAGCATTCGCAACGCAGGGTCCGACTGTGCTATTTCATTTTTCACCGGACTTACTAATCCCACGATAGCGGTAGTTCTAGTAGCGGGGCGGAATAGATCCAGGCGCGATCGCTCAACCTCTCCATCTAAGAGTCGGCCCGCAAACTCCTGGTATTCTGCGGGCGTTGGAAACATTTGTGGCGGAATGGCCGCGAGATACTTAAAGGTTGCCTCGCTGGAATTCGCTGCGCGCACCCGCTCCTCGACCAGGGCAAGCAGCCGCCGACTCGCCGGACTTCCGCCTTTAACCAATTGAGCGATGCGCGCGAAGGCAGCAAATTCGACGTCTGGGGGCAGGGCTTTCTGACTCAGCAATCCGACAAAACGCTTCTGAAACTCCTCTGCAAGCTCTGGAAAATCGTTACGATTGTTTGCAACGTCTCGACTTAAGAGCAGTGCCAGAAATTGCTCCGGGTTTAATTTGGGGACGACCTCCCGCCACGGCACACCGAGCTCATTATTCATGAAGACGTGGGGATAGCGGCACACGGCTTCTAGCGCAGCTGCGCGAGCCTCTGGATAAACATTTTCCCCAGTACCTCTATACTTAAGAAAGAAGGGCTTAATACTGTGGAGAAGCTGCATTTCGTTACGGAAAAAATCAAGTGCATGGTCTAGCCACTTACCTTCTTCTCTCCTGTTGCCGTACATCGGATCAAATCCCAAAGCTTCTGGAGAGATGAAAACTGCCATACCCAAGACATCGACGCCAGAACTCGGGCCTGCTTTAGCAATGTGATCAAAAATACTTCTAACAGCGGAGGCTTTAGCGAGGGTCCCGGTCTTTTTCGCTTCAATCACTTTGAGGTTCTTGGAAAGAAGCCCTAGAAGCACCTCTCCTTGCGTGGACGACTTTGCGGAGTGAATTTCAATCTGCCGTCGCAGACCATCAGCCAGGGCTTTGTCCATTTCAGCACGCGGGATGCCCGCCGTAGCACCAGTCGGTTCCATCCAGACAACATCACCCGGGTCTTTGGAATTCAAACGCCTGGCAATCTCTTCACGGGTTAAGACTGGGTCAAATTCCATTAACTTGAGAATGGATGACTTGTAATCCTTTTCTCCTGAATAGCGCTCTACAAGCACTCTTCGTAGCTCTCTGGGCAGCCGATGCTCTTTCGGTCCGGCATCCAGTGCAGAAAAAAACGAGAGACCATAATTCTCGTTTCCCACCATTTTTTCGACATCTGCCAAGCTAATCTTGCTTGCCGCGGTGTTAAAAAGGTCCAATGCTTTTTTATTCTTCAAAATTTCGGGACCAGCGGCGGCAAGAATGCTCAAAACATCCAGCGGCTGCGTTTTCACGGTTTTCTTAAGGCTGGCTAGATTATTGAGGACGAGGGCAGTGCGAACCCATTCTGGTGTGCCGTCTTTAAACGTTACATCCGTAGCGACAGCTTCGCCCCGCGCGAGTTTATCTAACAACCCTTCCAGTTTGGCGAGACCCTCGGAGTAGCGGCTTGTATAGTGGTACCCCGGAATGAAGTCCGCGTCCTTAATGACGACATACACCCGGCGAAAAAAATCGGTCGGCAGTTTCTTTTTTTGGAGATAACTCTTCAGATCATCTTTTCGAAATCGGTCGTCGGAACTCCACAGAAGCCTCAGGTCGAAACCCAAACTCTCTAGTGTCGCTTTCACTTCTTCGGGCGGAGCTTTTTTTTCGTTCTTCTCCAGCCAAACTAATGTTTTCACCGCCCGCTTAAATGGATGCTCCATAAACCAGCGGTATTCTTTTTTTACTTTTTCTCGGACGGTTTCATTTTGCTCATTGGCATCGAGCTTTTTCACGAGCACGGAAGCGGCCAAAATCGCGGGTGCCATTGGAAGAATCGGCCCTTTAGATTTGGTGACGTCCGGAAAAAGGCGACGGTATCTTTCGCGCACAAATAGGCCGGCCAAGATAGTGCTGATGTTCTTGGAGTTTGGGTGAGAGGCGGAAAACTTATCTTGGCCCTTCAACCATGCTGCAATCGCTTCTAAGTTATAGGCTGCGGCGAGCGGCTTTTGGGCATCATCGAGAAAACCTACTTTGGTAATTCTTTGGGCCGCCCCTCTAATATCCGCGTCGACCTCATTTAGGAAATCGCCATCTGCAGTCCCCCGGCCCTGTTCCTGGCGCTTATCGAAGTGGGTGAGTTCGTGGGCGTAAACAAAGGCAATGGCGTCGGAATGCGGCGCAGCAAGCAGGAAACTAGGATTGAAGAAGACGACGTCCTTACGAGTATGCGGGACGACAAAAGCCGCTGCAGCCCGTTTTGAGGAAAGGAAAACCTTGGGCGGTTCAAGAGGATCCGTGGGCAATCGGATCCGCATATACATTTCATCGAAATAGCGCTGAACGGCAGCCTGGTTTTCGACGGAAAGCCGTAAGACCGACTTTTGGATGTCTTCATCGAAACTTTCTAGCTCTTCGTATTCGCCAAAAGCCGTGAAACAGCCAAAAAGAGCTAAAAAGACCGCGGTGAATCGGGCAAATCGAGTGGTGGAGATGTGCAAGGTGGGCCCCGTTCTAGCTATTTTACACTATCGGAAAGCCTTGACGGCAAAGGCAGGCGGTCACTAGAGTACGTGGACCTTAGGAGTATCAGAAGTGCCAGGATTGCGTGTAAAAGATACAGAATCGTACGATAGCGCTCTTCGCCGTTTCAAAAAACAGTGCGAAAAAGCAGGAATCTTGTCCGAAGTTCGCCGCCGCGAGTTTTACGAAAAGCCTTCGGTTCGTCGTAAAAAGAAATCGGTAGCCGCGCGTAAGCGTGCAATGAAGCGGTTGGAACGTCGCTAATCGTGACGGTTAAAGAACAAATCTCTTCAGATGTGAAGGACGCCATGCGCGCGAAGGACTCAGTAAAACTGGGTGCTTTGCGCATGCTCACGTCCGAAATCAAAAAACGCGAAATCGATTCCCGCACCGAAATGCAGGATGCCGATGTCTTCAAAGCCATCCAGACGATGTTGAAGCAGCGTAATGATTCCATCGAGCAATTCACCAAGGGTAACCGACCTGATCTAGCTGAAAAAGAACAGGTGGAAGTCGACATCCTTAAGAAGTACCTTCCTGCTGGCATGAGCGCCGCAGAAGTAGAAGCTTTAGTGGTCGCCGCGATTGCGGAATCCGGAGCTACTACTCCAAATGACATCGGCAAAGTAATGAAGATTGCGCTAGCTAAAGCCGGCGGCCGTGCAGACGGGAAAATCATCAATGAACTTGCTCGAGCGAAACTTTCCAAAACTTAAATCGCTCTCCGTTGTATCGCCTAAATTTTATCTCCGACCTTCTAAAGAAGTAGCCCGCGATCTCTTAGGAAAATTTATTCTGCGTTTTATCGACGGAGAAGACCCATTGCTTGCTCGTATTGTCGAGACCGAAGCCTATGAAGGCGCCAATGATCCCGCAAGCCATGCTTACCGTGGAGTGACCGATCGCACGCGCCCGATGTTTGAGCAGGGTGGAGTAGCGTACGTGTATTTCACCTACGGAATGCATCACTGCCTGAACGTCGTGACGGGAAAAAAGGGCACGGGCGAAGCTGTCTTGCTCCGCGCTGCGGAGCCATTGAGCGGTCAGCAAGTCATGTACCGCAACCGCGGCCTCTCCTCGTCGATGAAACCAAAGCTTTTACTTTCGGGCCCTGGCAAACTGTGTCAGGCACTCGGCGTCGATTTGGACCTGAATTTTCACAAGCTTGGTCATCCGCCGCTGCAAATCATGGAACTCAAAAACGACGCCAGAACCGGGGCTATTAAAGCGACACCGCGCATTGGAATTTCAAAAGCCAAAGAACTGCCCTACCGATTTTGCCTAAAAGATTCAGACTGTCTCTCTCGTCGCCTTGCCCCATCTGGCACTTGAGCATTATGGTCGAATAAACATGGCTCGCTTTACCGAACACACTCTCGACGACATCCGAAATCGACTCAACATAGTCGATATTATTTCGGACTACGTGCAGCTGAAGAAAACCGGACAAGGTTTTCAAGGGCTGTGTCCTTTTCATTCGGAGAAATCGCCGTCGTTCCATGTCCATCCTGAGAAGCAGATTTTTCACTGCTTTGGGTGCCACAAAGGCGGCAACGCCTTTACATTTTTAATGAATATCGAAGGCTGGAGCTTTCCCGAGACGGTGAAAAAGCTCGCCGATAAAGCGGGAGTCGAGATTCCCAAAGATTCTCAGATTCCAGAAAAGCCTAAGCCTTCTGGTCCCGATCCCGAGCAAGAGCGCTTGTTTGCCGCCAACGAGTGGGCGGCGAAGTATTACCAATATCTGCTCACTCAGGGGAAACACGCGCACGCGCTCAAATACATTAAGTCGCGAGGACTCAGCGACAAGACGATTCAAAAATTCCGCATCGGTGTTTCGCCAGATGGTTGGAATAATCTAATTCAACAGCTGACCAAGCGTGGCTTCACGATGGCGGAGCTAGGAAAAGCCGGGCTTACCGTCGTAAAAGAAGATTCGCCCAATGGCGGCTACGATCGCTTTCGCAATCGACTGATGTTTCCCATCACGAGCAAAGAAGGCCACGTGATTGGATTTGGTGCGCGTCTCTTAGAAGAAGATCCACAGCAGCCAAAATATTTAAACTCGTCGGAATCAGCTCTGTTTTCAAAGCGCGGAGTTCTCTACGGTTTGCATGAAAACCAACGCGGCATTCGTCTGAAAAACGAAGCAGTTGTCGTCGAGGGTTACATGGATGTCGTCGGACTTCACGAAGCAGGCGTGCACAATGCCGTCGCGACGATGGGCACTGCTTTTACCGAAGAGCACTGCACCCTCTTGCGCGGACTCACGCGCAAAGTCGTCACCGTTTTCGATCCCGATAAAGCGGGTTCGGATGCTGCACGCCGATCAGTGCACGTGTTTTTAGAATCTGGAATTTTTGCCAAAGATCTTTCGCTGCCAGACGAAATGGATCCCGATGAATTTGTTTTAAAGCACGGCGCCGCAAAGTTCGACGAGCTATGTGAGCAAGCACCTCGTCAGGTGACTAAAATTTTAAAAGAAATCGCTTCTCAAGGCGCATTGAGCGAAGAGCAAAGGGGTCAGTGGCTGGATCGCCTCACTCCGATACTTGTGGCCAGTCGCCGTCTGCCCGATCGCACGTTGCTATGGGACAGTATTTCACTCGTGCTGCAAGTAAGTTTAGAGTCGCTGGCCTTGGTCGCCGAAGGTGCTCGTCCCAAAACGCCTCAGCAGGGAGCCTCTGCGAATCAAGGCGGTCAGATGTCGGGTCAAGGATGGCAGCAGGGCCGACAGGCTCCGGCACGTCGCCAGCCACCACGCCCCGCCATTCCTCGTCGAAGTGCGGAAGACTCGATGGAGTTTGAATTCTTTTTAGCTGCACTCACTTGCCCAGAAGGCTTCCAAGTTATTCCGCCAGACCTGTGGCGACGCGGTTTTCAAAGTCGTAAATTGGCGGGTTATCTCGACTCGTTGCTGGCAACGGATGGTGGTGAAGCGTTTGCGAAGGCAGTTGCGAACATTTTGGCGCGCGAAACGGACACAGAACTGCTCAATAAATCGTCTGCCATTGTGTTCGCGAAAGAGACCGTGCCGCCGTTGAACCCTAAAGACGTCACTGAAATGGGACATCGCATCCTAGATCAGCGGAAAAATAAGTGTATTCAGGTACTTACTACGCAGGTAAAAATGGCTCAACGCCTTGGAAACGAGGCCGAGCAGCTCAAACTTTTGTCGGAACTCAATAAGCTGCGCGGGTGGCAACCGGATTTCCAGCAGATGGATTGGCTCTTTGCTCAAAGCTCGGCTGGAATGTCTTCAGCCTCAGGGCTTGCCAAACAGGCGCCGGAAAATTAGTAAAGAGAACCCCCTTGGCGGCCCATAAATGGCCGTGATATATGCTGGGGTTTGATTTACGCTGCCGTCAGTCTAATTTGATTTTCTTCATCTGAATACGTGGAGTTGGTAACGAATGGCCAAGCTTGAAAAGAAGACGAAAGAACTCCAGAAGTTAATTGCCGCTGGTAAGGAGAAAGGCTTTCTCACCTTCGAAGAAATTAACGAAGCGCTCCCAGAAGACATCACTGAATCTGATGAACTAGATGAAGTGATGACGATGTTGGAAGAAGCCGACATCGAAATCGTCGAGAGCGAAAAGCAGGCTAAGGCTGCGAAAACCGCCAAGCCAGCTGCTGCCGAAGCCGAAGAGGAAGATAATCTTTCGCGCGGACTCGATCCTGTTCGCCTCTATCTGAAAAAAATGGGCTCGGTCGCATTGCTCACTCGCGAAGGCGAGATCGAGATCGCGAAGCGCATTGAAGAGGGCGAAGCAGAAGTTCTCGACGTGATCCTCAATTCCTCAATGGGGATTAACGAATTTTTAGCCATTGGTGACAAGATCGAACGCGGCAAATTGCGCGCGCGCGATGTCTTGCGCGGTGGTGAAGCGGAGACCACCGAAGAAGGTGCCGAAGGCGCTGAGGGTGCCGCTCCTGCTGGTGAAGACGCGGAAGGCGCCGAAGGCGAAGAAGCCGGCGCGAGTGCTGCTGGTGGTGGCGGAGAAGAGGGCAGCGAAGAGAAGGACGCAGCAGCTGCTGGTCTGAACGAAGCCGAAGCACGCCAACGCATTTTAGATGGCATGAAACTGGTTCGAAGCTTCGAGAAGACCCTACAAGGTCACGAAGCAAAACTTTCCAAAGGCGGACAAAACGCCGTTGAAAAGAAAAAGCTCAAAGAAAAGTCGGCAACCAATCGCCGCAAAATCGTTGAGACTTTCATTGAGATCAATTTCAACCGTAAGACGATCAACAAAATCGTCGCCAGGTTTAAACAACAAGTTCTGCGGATCGAAGAAGCCGAAGGCGAAATCGACAGTTGCTTACGCCGCGTCCACGTAGACGGCTTAGGCAAATTCCGCAAGATGCTCAAAGAAGCCAAGAAGAACAAGAAGTACGAAGAACAACTTCTTGCGAAATACGGCATCGATTACGCAGGCCTAATGGAACTCGACTACAAGATGGGCGAAGCTGCAAAGCGCGTTACCGTCGTAGAAGAGGAAGCTCACTTGCGTGCTCGCGAATTGCGCGACATGTACGAAGCGATTGTCGCTGGAGAGCGCAAGTCCGAAGCAGCAAAAGCGGAGTTGGTAGAAGCCAACTTACGTCTCGTGGTTTCGATTGCGAAGAAGTACACGAACCGCGGCCTGCAATTCTTGGATTTGATCCAAGAAGGTAATATCGGCTTGATGAAAGCCGTCGATAAATTCGAATACCGTCGTGGATACAAATTCTCGACCTACGCGACGTGGTGGATTCGCCAAGCAATCACCCGCGCGATTGCTGACCAAGCACGCACGATTCGTATTCCAGTGCACATGATCGAGACGATCAATAAATTGATCCGTACGTCTCGTTATCTCGTTCAGGAACTAGGCCGCGAACCGACTCCAGAAGAAATTGCAGAGAAAATGGAAATGCCGGTCGATAAGGTCCGCAAGGTCCTAAAGATCGCAAAAGAGCCAATCTCTCTCGAAACCCCAATTGGTGAGGATGAAGATTCTCATTTGGGAGATTTCATCGAAGACAAAGCGATGATCTCGCCTGCGGATGCAGTAACCAACGTGAACTTGTCCGAGCAAACTCGGAAGGTGTTGGCGACCCTGACTCCTCGGGAAGAGAAAGTTCTCCGTATGCGTTTCGGCATCGGCGAAGCTTCGGATCATACTTTGGAAGAAGTCGGCCAAGACTTTAACGTTACTCGGGAACGGATTCGTCAGATCGAGGCGAAGGCACTTCGCAAGTTGCGCCATCCTTCTCGCAGCAAACGGCTCAAAGCGTTTATTGAGAACTAATCGCTGGTGGTTTCTAATTAAGCGCGTGTGGACAACGGGCCCATAGCTCAGCGGTTAGAGCAGTCGGCTCATAACCGATTGGTCCCTGGTTCAAATCCAGGTGGGCCCATTTAGTAATTCTTTATCTTACAATTAAGCACCGAGTCGAATGGCTCGGTTGTCCGGTGGTACGATGTAGTGCATGGGGACTACACACGTGATGGACTATTGGCTCTATCGTCTGCTCTTTAGAGTGCGACCGGCGTTCGTTTCATCCTGGATTAAAAAAGTTTTCCGTATCGGACGCCAGCCAATTGAAACGACGAGTGGAGTGCGGCTGCAGATTGATCCCGTTTCACATTTCGGACGCGAGATTATTAAGACGGGAACTTACGAGCCCGAGCTGACTTCTGTCTTCCAAGCAGTGCTACGACCTGGTGATGTGTTCGTCGATATCGGCGCAAATGAAGGCTATTTCTCCATTCTAGCGTCGAAAACCGTGGGCGCTGCTGGACGAGTCTTAGCCATTGAGCCACAAAGCCGGCTCCAGCCAGTTTTGAAAAATAATTTTGCTGAGAATCAAAGCACCGTGGAGCTTGTTCCCATGGCGCTGTGGGATTCTGTCGGTCAGGCGGCGCTCAATCTCGCGAGTGACATCAACACCGGCAGCACTACTTTGCTCTCGTCCAAAGCGCGTTTTAAGAAACAAGAATTAGTGCGCACAACCACACTCGATGCGCTGTTGGCCAGTCACGGAATCTCCAAAATCCGTTTGTTAAAAATCGATGCTGAAGGCGCCGAGTTTCCGATTTTGAGAGGAGCCGATGCACTCTTCACTCAGCGCAGAGTGGACGTCTTGTCGCTCGATTTTCATCCCTATCACGTTGCTAAAGATGTCCCCCATCAGATGGATCGCTGGCTGCGCAATCGCGGGTACGAACTGAGTCAAACTGCCGTAGGTATGTGGGTTTATCACTTGCCGGAAGCGGTGGGAGCCTTTGCGAGCCTAGGTCCTTCTAAGCCTATCTTGCGATTTGGTAAGTAGAGTGCTGAGGCTGTGGTAAGGTGGCGACCTCACAGGAGGTCCGCGAGTGAGTGATTCCCTGAAGGCCCAGTCCGCTGTCCTGTTAGATCTAAAACGGCTCGATGAACAGTCCCAACGATTTAAAGTCGGTCTACGGCAACTTCCCGACGATATTGCCCAAGTTGAAACCAAACAAAAAGAACTAGAAGACAATTTCGAGGCCGCGCGTGCGGCCGTTTCCGCCGCCGAAAAGAAATTGCGCCAGGCAGAACAAGATCTCAAATCTAAAGAAGACGAGATGTTCAAAGCTGAAGGCAAGATGAGCGAAGTCAAAACCAACGAAGCCTATTCGGCAGCCATGCGCGAGAATGAAAATCGCAAAGCTGCGAAGGGCATTCTCGAGGAAAAAACGTTGGCTTTGATGGACGATCTAGAAGAGCAACGTCAGCTTCTGGCTGGTTTAGAAAAAGAACATGTAAACGAGAAGACCCGTCTACAAGCTGCAAAAAAACACCTTCTAGAACAAAGCGCAGTTTTGAAAATCGACGTGGATGCATCCAACGCAGTTCGCGATGGATTTGCCTCCAAGCTCGAGCCAAAACTTCAAGCGCTCTACCGCAAGGTAACCATCGACATTGATTCCATCGCCATTGCCTATGCAACGGCTGGCGCTTGCGTAGGTTGTCATATGAAATTGCGGCCGCAGATTTACAATGAGACTGTTGGTTATGTAGCAATTCACCAATGTGGAAGTTGCCGCCGGATTTTAATTCCGCCGCCGACCACCACCAGCTCGTCGACTGAAAATGTTGCGGCTTCTTCTCATGCTGACTAGAGGATTTGTTCGTGAAAGTGGAACTTTTTTGTGATGGCGCCTCTCGTGGCAACCCCGGCGCTGGTTCGTATGGATTCGTGATTCTTCAGGATGGAGAAATTGTCTCGCAAAACGGAGCGGTCTTGGGAGTGGTCACCAATAACGTCGCCGAATACCAAGGTTTGTTAGAGGGTTTGAAAGCCTGCCAAAAGCTGGGCGCCGAAAGCGTTGTGGTTAAGAGCGATTCCGAATTGATGGTTCGCCAACTGAACGGCCAATACAAAGTGCGAACGCCGCATCTGGTGCCCCTTTTTCAAGAGGCAGTTAAGTTATTGAAAACATTCCCGGAATTTAAGGTCACCCACGTCCGACGGGAAGAAAACAAGCTTGCTGATGCCCTAGCCAATATGGCGCTCGATAACGCGCGCCGTTAACCAGTGTTAACCCTAGATGGGGCCAAAGTGACCCCTGCTTTAATTCTCCCCAGATTGGGCGTTATATTGGCATCGGGATGGGGTCAGACAAAAATATTCAAACAACAAACTTACGAGCACGTTTGAGCTACCACGTGTCCGCAACCCTTCTGGGTTTTGCGGTTATCGGACTGATTGCCCTGATGCCCTGGGATAGCGCCAATAGCTGGATTACGGATTTGCTCTGGCGCATCGGCACTCCTAAAAATCCAGATACTGAAATTCGGTTGATCGCGTTTGATGATGCGAGTGCGTATCGCTACACTCCGATTAGTGAAATTATTCCTGGGCCTGAGATTTCCGGGCTCGCAAAATTTTTGGTCGATGCGCAACCACGCAACGTTGCTTTCCTAACTTCGATCAGTTCCAACCGCTACACTCCGGAAGAACTCACTGATTTCCGAGTCGCGTTTCAAAAGTTGCCGCACGTGTATTTAGGCTACGACGAAGACGCTCTGCTGGGTCAGCGGGCACCGGAACCCTTAAGAGCCTATCCGTATTTCCCAGCGTTTATTTCTCGCGACTCTCAAAGCTACGCGGCTGATGCAGTAAGCCGCAGAGTAATGATTGAAATCGATTCGCTTCCTTCCATATTTTCTATCATCGCGAACGATATGAATCCTGGCTTTGGTGCGGATCGCTCTAAGTACGAGAAGAATGGCGCCGCACTTCAGACCTACATTCGGTGGCAGGGGCCCCCAGGAACCTATCCTATTTCCTCCAGTCGACGAGTACTCGACGGCGATGTGCCGGCTAGTGAATTCAAAGGCAAAACAGTTTTGATTGGCAGTCTTCGCCACATGGAACGCGCGCGCGATTTTACTTTCACTCCGTTTGATCGGAACGACGTTGCTGCTTCATCGCTGGAAGTTGCCGCACACGGACTGGTCACACTGATTCGGGATAACGGCGTACAACACGCACCCGCGCTGCTGGATTTGCTGCTCGCGTTTGCAATTGGAACGCTGACCGTGAACCTAGTTCTATCACTGTCGCCCGCGAGTGGGATGGTGTTTCTAATCGGGCTAGTCGGCGTGATTGCTTGCGGCGCTTGGTTTTTACTTCACGGCCCGGGCATTTGCTTGGCGACTGGTCTACATGTCTTCTCGGCGGTGTTTAGCTATTACTTAGTGATCCCATTTCGGTTGGTTTACGAGTACCGGAGGCGTTCGCACTACCAAGAGAAAAGCGAATGGATGTCTCAGCTAGAAGAGCTGAAGAGCAATTTCCTCTCGCTGATCTCGCATGATTTAAAAACGCCAGTTGCGACGATTCAAGGCAATGCGGAAATTGCGCTGCGTGACTCGGCGTTGCCGCAGCATCTGCGGCCTGTGATTGGGGCCATTGTTCAGACGACAGAACACTTAAGTCAGTACGTCGAATCGGTCCTAGATCTTACTCGCGTAGAGAGCGCACAAGTGCCGCTGCAGAAAACCACCAAGGACATAAATTCGACGATTCGCGAAGTGGTCGATGAAAAGCGTATCTTGGCGGCGGAGAAGAATATCGAAATTCAGCTCCAGCTCGAACCGCTGTTTTCTTTTAAATACGATGTACGCTTAATGAAACGCGTTTTGGCCAATTTACTGGAAAACGCTATTAAGTATTGCCCGCCCCATAGCCACGTGATTCTGGCGACGAAAGACGAAGGGGAGTTTGTCTCCGTTTCTGTCATCGATAACGGTCCCGGAATCGCAGCTGCCGACCGGGAGAAGATATTTGAGAAGTTCTATCGGGGAGCCGCTCAAAAAGAGTCGGCAATAAAGGGCAGCGGGCTTGGCTTGTACCTCGTGAAGTATTTTGTCGAATTACATAAGGGTTTAGTGAAGATTCAAAGTGAAGTGGGGAAGGGAACTAGCTTTGTAGTTCAACTCCCTGTGCACGGAGCAATATGAAGACGTACCGCGTATTAGT
>Ga0163144_10002163_pt1 | contig 45915 bp, 37 predicted proteins | sample OliLak19BULKMAT1_FD_123175 | JGI IMG/M metagenome (GOLD analysis project Ga0163144, IMG submission 123175) | Freshwater microbial mat bacterial communities from Lake Vanda, McMurdo Dry Valleys, Antarctica - Oligotrophic Lake LV.19.BULKMAT1 | ecosystem: Environmental > Aquatic > Freshwater >... | reverse complement strand
GGTCCAGGTTTCAACAGATCAATTATCTGGGGCTTCGTGACCAAGAACATCGATTGGTCCGACGCGGACCTCAGCCGCGCCGAAGAGAGCAACATTCACGTCGTTCGAGATACGGAAATTGCCTACTATGCTGAACTATCAAAACGGATCGGGAAGGCTGCCAGATATCAATTTCAAGCAGAGTTTCTGAGCAAAACACGCGCGCTATCTGATGTGAAGGTTTACGCACTCAGAACAAAGCTGGCAGGCCAAACCGTTTTCAGCTTCTTCGCTCCGGCGAAAAAGATACTCCCCATCTCCTTCGTCAATCATCGCGATCTCAGAGACCCAGAAGCGGCACCATCATATCAACGAATGGTTCAAAAGTCCCGACTTGGACATATTGGCGAATACCTCAAGCAAGGCGGGTATTTTCCCAATTCAATCATTGTTAATTTTCACGGCTCCGTGAAGTTCGACATCCTCAAACCGGCAGACGAAGACGGTATCGCCGCGGGCATCTTGACCCTGCCGAACAAATATAAATCGGTCATGATTATCGACGGTCAGCATCGGCTGTATGGCTACACTCAGCTGGACAAGGAAAAAGTACCCGACCTTCAATTTCTTGCCTTCGATGGAATAACCGTCCGGGAAGAGACAAAACTCTTTAGTGATATCAACTATCAGCAGAAAACGGTCTCTCGCACTCTACTCGACGAGATTGCCGGTGAGATCCAGCTCGACTCCGCCGATCCCAACGAACAAATGCGCGCGATCTCTTCGCGAGTTTTTGATTTGATGCGCAGCGATCTCTCCAATCCACTAGGAGACAAGATCGCTGGGGCGGACCTTGTAGGCGGCGGCACTGGTTTGCTCAAACTGCCAACGCTGAACACAGCCGTAAAGGAGGCTGGATTGCTCGGCGTCACCAGGAAGACAAAAGACGGCTCAGAACTAGTTCAGGGATACGTCGTATGGAACAATCCGAAGCAAGCTATTGATCGGCTATTCCGTCTACTGACGGCATATTTTGAGCTGTTTCGCAAAGCTTCTTCAGAGCGGTGGGAGTCAGGAAAGGAAGGCGTGTTCGCGCGGAACATCAGCGTAGCAGGATTAATCAAATTGCTACCCGACTTCATCGAAGTTCGCGAACAACATACTGGCGCTGATCCGCGTCTGATGTCTCCAGAGGACATAATCGAGGACATAACGCCTCTAATGAAACCTCTGCTTAAGCACTTTCGAGAATCCGAGCTGTCATCGCTCGAAGATCACTTCAAATCAAAATACGGCCAGGGAGCGCCTAAAGAATTCCAGCGCAAATGCAGGTTCATCATTTACGCCGCTATCCCGCACTTCATGCCTCGCGGTTTGGCAGAGCAATTGGAAGAGTACAGCAAAGCTCGAACCGACGCAGGTGACAAACTAACCCGCATCATTCAAGAACGTATTTTGACTGTCATTACGGATCGGCTCAAAAAGCACCACGGCGATGGAAATGACTATTTAGTAGACGCTGGTCTCGATCCCAAGATATTCGGCGGATACACTACCCGTCAGCAAGAGCACCGTAAAAAATACAATGAGACCCTGCCAGTTGAAACGTTCGTCGACTTTATCAATTGGAAGAACATTGTGAAAAGTCCGCAGAATTGGGAGCTCGTAGGTGACGTCGTTGGCATCAATCTTGAGGGTAAGGGCAACCCGAACCGCAACGATTTGATCTCATGGTTCGACATTATGAATGATATTCGGCGCATTCCAGCTCATCCGTTCGGTCGCGAGTCATATTCCAACGACGAGATGGCTTTCCTCAAATCTCTCTATCGAACCCTTTTCGACCGGCGTGTCATAACGGAGGTTATCGACATTGACGCCGTTTCTTAAGTGGGTCGGCGGCAAGCGTTGGCTCGTCGATGAGCAAACATTCTCAGTTCCAACCGGGTTCAAACGTTATCTCGAACCGTTCCTCGGCGGCGGAGCGGTGTTTTTTGCTCTGTCGCCGCCAGATGCCATTTTATCGGACCTGAATGCGCGATTGATCGAGACGTACAGAAGTGTTCGAAACCAGTCCGCTGCTTTGGAAGCACGGTTACGCGAGCACGCCGCATTGCATTCCGATGAATACTACTACTTAGTCCGAGAGCGGAGCTATTCGACGCAATCGGAGCGCGCGGCACAATTCTTGTACCTTAACAGGGCGTGCTTCAACGGCATCTATCGAGAGAACCTAGAGGGAAAGTTCAATGTGCCAAGAGGCTCAAAAAAGACAATAATTTTTCCTAGTGATGATTTCAAAGGTTGGAGCAAGAGACTGCAACGCGCTGAACTGCTCGTCGGTGATTTCGAAACCACTATAGATCGAGCCGACGAAGACGACTTCATTTTTGCAGATCCTCCGTACACGGTTCGTCACAACAAGAATGGCTTCATTAAGTACAATCAAAAGCTGTTTTCGTGGGAGGATCAGCAACGACTAGCTGCAAGTCTAAGGCGCGCAGCCGAACGAGGTGCACACTTTATGCTGACAAATGCAGATCACGAAGTAGTTCGCGACCTCTACTCAGACTTCGCTATGATGCGATCGCTTGGTCGTTCGAGCGTTGTCGCCGCAAGTGCAGAAAAGCGGAGCGCCACGACCGAGTTGTTGGTGACGTCATCTAATTTCACTTGACCCTATGCGCTCCTCCTTGAACGTCATTATTTTAGTTTCAAGTGACCAAGAGACAGATCGTGGTAGCGAACTTTCGATATGGCGTCCTCAAGCTCAGGAAGTAAACCGAGATCGTGCACATATGAGGCTGCGCTGCCTCCGATGGATCGGCCGGTTAACCGCCGCATGATGCGTTCTGACACCCCAGGCGCACCACTAAGCGCTGTCTCGAAGTTGTGCCGAAACGTGTGAGAGTCGGCCGGGAACCCGCCGCGATCCGGCATCAACTTCTTCAGATGTCGGTTGAAACGACGGCGGCCGGGACCTTCGGACGGATTTTGTTTTTCTCGAAACTGCCAAGTCGGAAATAGCTCGTCTCCTTGGCTTTTGGCGTGTCTGCAATACTCGAAAAATCCGAGTTCAATGAGCACAGGGTGAATAGGCAGCGCGCGAGCCGAAGTGGCGTTTTTCAACGAGCGCTCTTTGTACTCAACGAGTCGCAGGTGAGGCACTCGATGTTCAAGAATAACGTCCTCTACGCGGACAAACAGCTCACTTGCGCGCGCACCTAGGAACAGCTCGAGCAGTGGAACCCAGTATTCGTCGGTCTGCATTTCCAACGAAGGCGCCTGGTCAAACGGCGCCGTTGAAAAAATAAGTTGCAATTCGGCGTCGCTATATGCCGAACGCGCCTTCTCAGAAGTCTTCTTACTATCGCTGATACCCAGCGCTGGATTTTGGGTCAGGTGACCCCTCTTCACGGCAAACTGGAATACAGCACTGACCTGCCGAAGGCGATCGGCGATCGTGTTCAAATCGAGGTTAGAATATCCACCAGGGTTGAGGCGCATCGCCTCGATCCTTTTGGTAAAGCTCAGGTGTCGCAGCGCGGAAATAGAGCCAGCATGAGCCGGGGTCGCCTTCAATGCGTCGCTGTATCGCCAGACGTCGGCTTTCGTCACTTTAAAAATGGCCGTTTCGGCACCGACAAGGTCGCAGAGCTCCTTCCAGGCGGTTTCTCGACGCAACATCGTGCGCGGAGCGACTGGTGAAGGGGAGCTTTGTCGCGTCTTAACATGGACGTCCCAATATCTTGCCAGCGAAAGGAGGCCTTCTGGCGACATCGGTCTGTTATCGCCGGGTGCAATGTCGGCCTTTGTTTTGGTCGTGAGCGAGGCCGCTCGCGGAGCCGGCCTGTGTGATTGACCATGAAAATCTGCCGCGAGCTGGGTATAGGCGTCACGCAAGACGGCAGAAGCTTCAGACAGCAGAACCGTTCTCAGAGGTATGTCGCTAGGAACGAGCGCCGTAAAGCCACCGGCCTTGTTCAAGAATTCGTCGACGACCCAGCCAGCCACGGCTTCCAACTGCTCAGGATCACGGCTCTCCAGAGCCTCCAGGACAGCATCGAGCTCACGCGCACGGAAGCTCTCACTCTTGTTTGAACTTTTGGAGTTCTTAAAAGTTCGATCACCGATCTTGATAACAGGCTTGTACACGCTCTCTTCTATATTGCGTCGGCTTCCATCCTCCATCACTTCCTCGAAGATGGACTGGCAAAATGACACAAAGCCGCTGGTCTGAGCACCGTCCCGGAGTACCGCAAATTTTTGCTCGATCTGCTCAAATTTCGAAACGGCAGACCTGTTCGCTTCTGCCTGGTCTCGGGTTCCGAGAGACACGATGACGTGGCTTTTGAACGTCCGGCCATCGCCTTTTGGAAAGTAAGAGCGGACGTTGCTTGGAATGGGATACCGGATCTCGAAGATACCGTTCGGCCGCCTGTAAATGTACCCCATTGATCGGTATCTTCTCTTCCTCACTGCGACGCCAATCCTCGATTGTGAGGACATCCCCGGAGGCTCGCAAAATCAATGCTGTTTTAGCGTTGAAATCGGTGTTGAAAACCCGATTAAACGCTACGCATAAAGCATTGATTTTAAGAGAATAATCAAACCTGGCAGTCCCTAGGGGAGTCGAACCCCTCTTTTCAGGTTGAAAACCTGACGTCCTAACCGATAGACGAAGGGACCGCACGGCTTTGAGAGGCGCGATATAGCGGCTGATTCAGCACAGGGCAACCCACCTCGCGGCGTTTGAGACAGTTTGTTCAGGCGCGGCTGACATCCAGTGTTTCGAGCTGAACCCGCTCGCGTCCGTTCCAGGTATCGGCCTTGAGGCGCCCGGCGAGGCTGAGCCGCCCGCCCTGGCGGAGCGCGTCGCCCATCGGCGTGCCCTCGGCGCGCCAGGCGATGGACTCGAGGCGTCCGGAGGCGTCCTCGACGGTGAAACGCAGGTGCTGCGTGCCGACGCGGCGGACGCCGGTGATGTTGACGTCCTTGAGCAGGAAGACCGGTTCCGGCGCGCCGACGCCGAAGGGGCCGATGGAGGCGATGGCGGATACGAGCTGCGGCGTGGCGGCGCCGGGGGCGAGGACGGCGTCGATGTCCATGTCGAGCGCGGCGTCGCGTTCGGCGGCGAAGGACGACATGTGATCGAGCATCCAGGCGTCGAGCGCCGGCAGCTGGTCCGGGTCCATGCTGAGGCCGCCGGCCATGGCGTGGCCGCCGCCGGAGAGGATGACGCCCTGGCGCGCGGCTTCGGAGATGGCGGCGCCGAGGTTGACGCCCTTGACCGAACGGCCGGAGCCCTTGGCGACGGGGCCGAGGCCGTCGCCCCAGCCGATGACAATGCTCGGCAGGTGGAACCGGTCCTTGAGGCGGCCGGCGACGATGCCGATGACGCCGGGGTGCCAGCCCTCCCCCGCCGCGATGAGGACGCCGCGCGCCGGATTTTCGGCAAGGGCACGTTCGGCCTGCGCGGTGGCGGCGTCGAGAATGGCGGATTCCAGCGCCTTGCGTTCGTCGTTCAGGCCGTGGAGGCGCTCGGCGAGTTCGATGGCTTCGGCGCGGTCGTCGGTGGCGAGGAGTTTGGCGGCGAGCCAGGGGTCGCCGACGCGGCCGCCGGCATTGAGGCGCGGTCCGAGCAGGAAGGTGGCGTGGTAGACGGTCTCGATCTTGCCGATGCCGGAGACATCCGCGAGGGCGCGCAGGCCGGGGTTTTGGTCGCGGGCCATCATGCTGAGGCCCTGGCGGACGAAGGCGCGGTTGACGCCGTGCAGCGGGGCCATGTCGCAGAGGGTGCCGAGGGCGCAGAGATCGAGCAGCGGAATGATGTCCGGCAGTCCGCCCAGCGGGGCGATGCCGCGTTCGCGGGCGAGACGGTTGAGGGCGGCGACGAAGACGAAGACGACGCCGGCGGCGGCGAGGTGGCCCTGCCCCGAATTGCAGTCCGGACGGTTGGGATTCACCAGCGCGGCGGTGTGCGGGACGGCGCCGGACATCAGGTGGTGGTCGATCACGACGATGGGGAGATCGATGGCGACGGCTTCATCGAGCGCGCGGATGGCGGCGGCGCCGCAGTCAACGGTGATGACGAGTTCTGCGCCTTGCGCCTTGAGATACCGGAAGGCTTCCGGCGAGGGGCCGTAGCCCTCTTCGAGCCGGTCCGGCACGTAGAGGCCGAGATCGCGGCCCCAGGCTCGGAAGTAGCGGGCGAGGATGGCGGAGGAGGTTCCGCCGTCGACGTCATAGTCGGCGAAGACGACGACCTTGCGGCCATCAAGGATGGCGTCGAGGATGATGCCGGCGGCCTTGTCCATGTCGGCAAAGCTGCTCGGGTCCGGGAAGAACTCACGCAGGGTGGGCGCGAGATAGCCTGCGGCATCGGCGGCCTCGACGCCTCGCACGGCCAGAAGGCGCGCCAGCAGGTCCGAACCGCCGACGGCGGGCAGAAGGCACTGGACGCGGCGTTGCTCGGCCTGAAGCAGGCGCCAGCGGCGGCCGCCGACCGACAGGGCGGCCGGTTCCGGGGTGTCCGGCACTGGCTTTTTGGCAGGCTTGGTCATGCGCGGAGCCATTTCGAATCAGCGTGCATCTTAGCCCTCTCTGCCGCCAAACAGAATGACCTTGCCGCATTGGACCGCTGCAGGCTGGCGCGAGACCGCCGAAGCCCTTATTGGCTGGCGCAACGCAATGGAGATGCCCCTCATGATCCCTCGCTACACACGCCCCGAAATGGCAGCGATCTGGACACCGGAGAGCCGTTTCGGAATCTGGCTGGAAATCGAAACGCTGGCAGCGGAGGCCATGGAAGAGATGGGGACGATCCCGAAAGGCGTGTCGAAGGCCGTGCGCGAGCGGGCCGCCTTTGAAGTCGACCGCATCGACGAGATCGAGCGCGAAGTGAAGCATGACGTGATTGCGTTCCTGACCAACGTGTCGGAGCATGTGGGCGACGAGGCGCGGTTCCTGCACCTCGGAATGACGTCATCGGACGTGCTCGATACCTGCCTGAATGTGCAGCTGGTGCGCGCGGCGGACCTGATGCTCGGCGGGATCGACCGGGTGCTGGCGGCGCTGAAGACGCGCGCCTACGAGTTCAAGTATACGCCGACCATCGGGCGCAGCCATGGCATCCATGCGGAGCCGACAACGTTCGGCGTGAAACTCGCGGGCTTTCATGCAGAGTTCCAGCGGGCGCGCGAACGATTGCTGATCGCGCGCGAGGAAGTCTCGACTTGCGCGATCTCCGGCGCTGTCGGCACGTTTGCCAACATTGATCCGCGCGTTGAGGAACATGTGGCAGCGAAACTCGGCCTGCGGATAGAGCCGGTTTCGACGCAGGTGATCCCGCGCGACCGGCATGCGATGTATTTTGCGGTGCTGGGCGTGATTGCCTCGTCGGTGGAGCGACTGGCGACGGAAATCCGGCATCTTCAGCGTACGGAAGTTCTGGAGGCCGAGGAGTATTTCTCCGCCGGGCAGAAGGGCTCGTCCGCGATGCCGCACAAGCGCAATCCGGTGCTGACGGAGAACCTGACCGGCCTCGCGCGCCTCGTGCGTTCGGCGGTGACGCCCGCGCTGGAAAACGTGGCGCTGTGGCATGAGCGGGACATCTCCCACTCCTCCGTGGAGCGCGGAATCGGGCCGGATGCGACCATCCATCTCGATTTTGCGCTGCACCGCCTTGGCGGCGTGGTCGAGAACCTTGTTGTCTATCCGGAGAACATGCTGCGCACGATCAACAGCATGGGCGGGCTGCACAATTCGCAGCGCATATTGCTGGCGCTGGTCGAGAAGGGGTTCAGCCGCGAGGATGCCTACCGGCTCGTTCAGCGCAATGCGATGCGGACCTGGAAGAAGGAAGGCGATCTCGACGTGCTGCTGAAAGGCGACGCGGAAATCACGGCGAAGCTGAAGCCGTCCGAAATTGATGCACTTTTTGACCTGGAATATCATTTCAAGCACGCCGACACGATCTTTGAGCGGGTGTTTGGCGCTGCCTGACGGTGAGTTGTTGACGTCAGGTGCTGCGGCGGCATGATGGCGCCAGCGAACAAGTTTTCTCGGTATTTTGGGGCTTCAAATGAAAAACATGCTTCTCGCCCTTCCGGCGATGCTGCTGGCGGGGTGTACACCAGGGGCGACGATGGCTCCCGGTGAGACTCCGGCTGCCGAGGCGCCGGCCCTGTCTCCCGCCGAGACCCTGCATCAGAGCCTGTTGGTGCTCGACAGCCACCTCGACACGCCGGCCTACTTCCACACCGCCGAGTACACCTTTTCCAAGCGCGGCAGCTTTGACGTGGACGGCACGCATGTGGATCTGCCGCGCATGATCGAGGGCGGGCTGGACGGCGGCTTCTGGGTGATCTTCACGACGCAGGGTCCGCTCGACGACGCCTCCCTCAATTCCGCGCGGACAGCAGCGATCCTCCGGCAGATATCGATCCGCGAGTTTGCGGCGAAGTATGCGAACGACGTGGAGCTTGCCTTCACGGCGGCGGATGCCGAGCGGATTTTTGCCAGCGGCAAGAAGATCGTGTTCCAGAGCATGGAGAACGCTTACCCGCTCGGGAAGGATGCGACGCTGCTCGAGACTTTCTATGCGGGCGGTCTGCGGATGGTGGCGCCCGTGCATTTCCGGAACAATCAGTTTGCGGACAGTGCGACCGATGTGACGCCGGCCTTCGGCGGGCTGAGCCCAATCGGTGAGGATCTGGTGCGGGAAGCCAACCGGCTTGGCCTTCTCCTCGATGGCTCGCATGCCTCGGACGATACGGTGCGCGACATGCTGGCGCTGTCGACCACGCCGCTGATCCTCTCGCATTCCGGGCCGAAGGGTGTTTACGACCATCCGCGCAACCTGCCGGACGATCTGCTGAAGGCGATCGCCGATGATGGCGGCGTGATCCAGGTGAATGCTTATGGCGCCTATCTTGAAGCGCTGACCGCGACGCCTGAGCGCCTCGCCGCCATTGCTGCCATGGAAGCGGAATATGGCACGGACTTTTCGAAGATGACGCCGGAGACAATCGAGGCGTATCGGGCAGCGCGCGATGAGATAGACAAAACTTATCCGCCGCCGAGATCGACATTCGAGAAGTTCATGGAACACCTGCTGTATACGCTGGAGCTGGTCGGACCGGACCATGTCGGGATCGGCGCGGACTGGGACGGCGGCGGCGGCGTCACCGGCATGGCGGATATCACCGAGCTTCCGAAAGTCACCGCCGCGCTGTTGGAGGCGGGTTACTCGGAAGACGATCTCGCCAAGATCTGGGGCGGCAACATGCTGCGCCTGATGCGCGAGGTCGAGGCGGCGAAGACGGCGACGCTCGCCTCCCCCGTTCCGCTCAACTGACCGGCGGGGCGGCTTGCCGCGCGGGCAAGGATTGATCTCACGGGCCCCGGCGCGAACACTGCGCCGGCAGAACGGGAGACTCCGCACATGACCAGTCCGTATTTCGATCTCACGGGAAAAGTGGCGCTGGTGACCGGCGGCAGCCGGGGGCTCGGCTACCAGATGGTCAAGGCGTTTGCCGAGCACGGCGCGGACATCATCGTCGCCAGCCGGAAGCTGGACGCGTGCGAAGCGGTGGCGGAGGAAGTGCGCGCGATGGGCCGGAAGGCCTATGCGCGCGCGGCCCATTGCGGGCGATGGGACGATATCGACGGGCTGATCGAGGCGTCCTATGCGATGTTCGGCAAGGTGGACATCCTCGTCAACAATGCCGGCTCCGGGCCGCGCATGGCGAGCCATGAAGTGACGGAGTCCTTGTTCGACAGCGTGCTGAACCTGAACTTCAAAGGCCCGTTCCGGCTGGCGAGCCAGGTGGCCAAGCGCATGGCGGATGGCGCGGGCGGGAGTATCATCAACATTTCCTCATCGGGCAGCTTGGTGCCCTTGCCACATGTGGTGCCGTACGGCTCCGCGAAGGCGGCGCTGAATGCGATGAGCCTGTCGCTGGCGCATGAGTATGCGCCAAAGGTTCGGGTGAACACGATCTGCCCCGGCCCTTTCCTGACCGATATCTCCAAGGCCTGGCCCGAGGAGATGCGCCAAAGCGCCGGCAATGCGATGCGCCGGCCGGGCCTGCCGCAGGAGGTCATCACTGCTGCGCTGTATCTCGCCAGCCCGAGCTCCAGCTTTACCACCGGTTCGCTGCTCCGCGTCGATGGCAGCTCGGCCTGATAGGCCCTGAATTTTCATTCGACCCCTTGCAGCGCTGACTTCGTGTTTATAATGATACATTATTACATAACGAAGGATCCTCCCATGAAGCGCGTTCTGATGGCGACCGCCGTATCCACCCAAGCCTTGCTCGGCGCCGCCTATGCGCAGGACGCGGAGGCGCCCCGCCGCCTGGCGCCGGTGATGATCACCTCGGCGCCGGGACCGGACCGCGCCAGCGACGAACTGATCGGCAATGCTACAGCCCTTGAGCGCGCCGAGATTGTGCGGAATCTTTCCTCCACGCTGGGCGACACATTGGCCGGCGAACCGGGCATCGCCTCGACCTTCTTCGGACAGGGCGCGAGCCGGCCGGTGCTGCGCGGCCTTGGCGCCGAGCGCGTGCAGGTGCTGACCAACGGAATCGGCGTGATCGACGTGTCGGCGGCGAGCCCCGATCACCAGGTCGCGGCGGACGGTATCGACGCTGACAAGATCGAAATCCTGCGGGGCCCCGCGGCCCTTGCCTATGGCGGGCAAGCCATTGGCGGCGTGGTCAACGTGATTGACGGCCTGATCGCCGAGACGCTTCCTGAAAAACCCATCTCGGGTGACCTCCTCGGCGCCTACAATAGCGTCAATGAAGGCAGCGAACTGGCTGGGCGGGTGACGTACAATACGGGTCCCCTCGTGTTGGCTCTCTCCGCATCGGCGCGCGATCTGGGTGATTATGATGTGCCGGGGCTTGTAGAATCTGCGCGGCTGCGGGCGCTGGAGGAAGACGAGGGCGAAGACCACGAAGAGAGCCGCGATCAGGTCGAGAACTCCTTCCTCGAGACGGAAACCTATGGCGCGGGCCTGTCCTGGGTGGGCGACCGGGGGTTTGCCGGCCTCGCCATTCGCAGCCAGTCTGCGATGTACGGACTACCGGGCCATTCGCATGAGCCAGCGCCCGGTGAGGAGGAAGAACTGCCCTTCATCGACCTGGAGCAGACGCGTTATGATTTCCGCGCCGGCCTGAACCTGGACGGCAATATCCTCAAGCGCGTGACAGGATCTGTCGCGCTGGCCGATTATACGCATACGGAGTTTGAAGGGCCCGGCGAGCCCGGCACCTTGTTCGAGACCAGCGGCGTCGAAGCGCGCGGTGAAATCGATCACGAGATTGCAGGCTTTGAAGGTGCCATCGGTTTTCAGGTGCTCGACAAGGAGCTGTTCACCGAGGGGGACGAAGCCTTCATCACGCCGACGGACACGCAGTCAGCCGCGTTGTTCCTCTATGAATCGCGCGAATGGGAGAGCGGCTTTGGCGTCGAAGGCGGCCTGCGGGCGGAGCGTCTGAAGCACGACAACGCGCTCGCGGGCGAGAGCGAGTTCGACCTTTTCGGCGCGTCCGCGGGTCTTCATCAGCACACGGAGTCCGGCTACTTCATGGGCGCGCAGCTCAGCTATACCGAGCGCGCGCCGAACGAGAGCGAGCTGTTTGCTTTCGGGCCGCACCTTGCGACCTCGCAGTTTGAAGTCGGCGATATGGCGCTCGACAAGGAACGCGGGCTCAATCTGGAAGGCACGCTGCGCTGGAAGAATGAATGGCTGTCGCTGGGCGTCAACGTGTTCACCACCCAATTCTCGGATTTCATCTTCCTTGAACCGGGGACAATTGAAAAGGGCGGGCTGATCGTTGACGAAGCCGAAGGCCTGCCCGTGTTCGTCTTCTCGCAGGACGACGCCACATTCACCGGCGGCGAACTCTATGGCGAAGCGTTGTTCGACAATGGCCTTCTCGGTGCAGAATGGCGCGTGAAGGGCGGCGCCGATTTCGTGAATGCTGAACTTGATGGTGGTGGCAATGTGCCTTTTGTGCCGCCGCTTCGCCTCACGGCGGAAGCCGAAGCGGCATGGCGCCTGTTCGAACTGGGCGCCGGCCTGGAATGGGCGGGCGATCAGGACGACACGGGCGCCGGCCAGCTGCCGACCGACGGCTATACGCTGGTCAACCTGCGCGGCGCGCTGAACCTGTCCGCACTCGGGTTTGGCGCCGACGGCACACAGGCTTTTGTGGAAGTGCGCAATGCAACCGACGAAGAGGCGCGTCTCTCCACGTCCGTGCTCAAGGAACTGCTGCCCCTGCCCGGGCGGAATGTGCGCGCGGGATTGCGCGTGACGTTCTGATCAGAGGCGAAAGTCTGGTAGCCAGGCTTGCAGGAGCGCCTGCTTGGCGTGGAGGTCTACTTCAGCTTGCGCCTGAGTTCGCAGAAGGAACCGGACGCTGTCGCCGGGACGCAGCTGGCCGAGGAGGTGGCGGTCTGCACGGATCACCTGCAGCACGTGCGGGTAGCCCCCCGTGGTCTGACCGTCCGGGAGCAGAAGAAATCCGCGCCCTTGCGGCGTGACCTGCAAGGCGCCGGGAAACAGGGCGGAGCTGGGCCGCATACCGGCGCCGCCCAGCTCTGGAAACTTGCCTTCGATCTCCACGCCCATCCGGCTGAGGCGCGGCGTGACATGGTACACGGCGCTCCCCCAAGCGGCCGCATCAGCGGGCAGATCCGGCCCGGCCACGACACGCAGGGCGTAGCCGGGCATTGGCGGCAGCCTCAGCGGTGCCGGCGTAGACAGTTTAGGCACCCGGTTCGCTGCATCCAGCTGGAGCACATCTCCCTTTTGCAGCGCCCGGCCTTCATGTCCGCCAAATTTCGCCGGCAGGTACGTTGAGGCAGAGCCCAGGAATTCCTCCGCCTGCAGAGTTCCGGCCAAGGCCAGATAGAACCGCGCTCCGACCTGCGCCGGTCCGATTTCCAGCGTATCGCCGGGTGCGATGTCCAGTGTGGCATGCATCGGATGGGCGTGTCCGCCGGCTTTGACATCGGCGGTGGCGCCTGCGACCGCGATCTGGATGGCTTGCGAGAAGCGGAAGGACGCAGGACCAAATGCGATTTCAAGGCAGGGGGCGCTGGCCGGCTTGCTGACCAGCCGGTTGGCCAGCGCCATGGAGACCGGATCGGCCGGGCCGCTCGACGGCACGCCGGCATGGCGGAAACCTGCACGCGGAGCGGCTTGCACCGTACACTGAACACCGGGCGATAGGACGTGGAGGGTCACGCCGGGCTCGCCCGGCGGAGGACGACTTCATCACCGGGCGCCATCAGGAAAGGATCAATGCGGGCGCGATCAAACAGCGGCGTCAGGATGCGGCCCATGATGGGCCAGCCGCCCGGCCCTTCCAGCGCGTAAAGCCCCACCTGCCCGGAGATCAGGCCGATCGACCCGGCCGCAACCCGGGCGCGGGGATTGGCCAGACGATCGGAAACGAGTGCCGGGTCCAATCCCGTCAGGTAAGAGAAACCCGGCGTAAAGCCTAGCATGTCCACGCGGAGTGTCTGGCGCTCCAGAACATGAATGATCTGCTCTTCGGCTTTCCCGAGGCGCGCCGCCAGCGCGGGAAGGTCCGGCCCCGCCTCGCCTCCGAACTCCGCGTCCAGGACATGTTTGCGGGCGATGGGCGGCGGCATCGCATCAACTGTTTGCAGGGCCGCCTCAAGCCTTGCTTTTGCATCGCCGTGGCGCTCCGTATGCGGATCGAAAGCCACCGTCACGTCGATCTTTCCAGGAACTATCTGGGTCCAGCCCGGAAAGCCTACGAGGTGCTGCGCAAGGCTGTGCCGGATGTCGCCTGCGCCGCACCGGATTGTAAGTGCATCGTCACCGCAGGCAACGACGTTGAAGCGCGCCGTCATGCGCGCACCTCGATACCGGCGGCTTCGAGCCCCGCACGGATCGCTAATGCATGGTCTGGCGCGCCGGGCGTGTCGCTGTGCAGGCAGAGGGTCTGGATCGGCAGGGTCAGCACCCCGCCGCCGCGCAGTTTCACCGTGCCGTTGGCCGCGAACGACAGGGCTTGTTCGAGCACCGCCGCCGCCGCCTCGATCACGGCGCCCTGCACGCTCCGCGGCGTCAGCGAGCCATCCGGTTCGTAGGTGCGGTCCGCGAAACCTTCGGTGAGATAGCGCAAACCGGCGCGGCGTGCCGCGGCCTCAAGTGCGGAGTTTGGCGGGCCGACGAGTTCCGGGATACCGGCCTTGACCGCGACGCCTGCGACCAGCGCTGCCAGCGCGCCATCCCTGGCGGCGTCGTTGTAGAGCGCGCCATGGGCCTTGAGGTGCGCCACCCGCATGCCGGCACGTTTTGCAATGGCGAGCAACCGGCTGACCTGTTCTTCCAGCGACGCTGCAAGATCCGCCGATTCCATCGTCAGGCTGCGGCGCCCGAAATGCTCGATATCCGGATAAGAAGGATGCGCGCCGATCTGTACACGGTACTCCTTTGCGGTCTCCACCGTCCGGCGCATGCTTTCAGCGTCACCGGCATGGCCGCCGCACGCGATGTTGCAACGGGTCACCACGCGCAGCATCGCCGCGTCCAGCGCCCGCCCCTCTTCGCCGGGCAGTTCACCGAGGTCGGCATTCAGGCAGATGGACTTGGTCATGGCCAGACACCGGCTGCCCGGAGGATCAGCCGCGCGCCCAGCCCGACGGTGACCAGCAGGACGGCGCCGCCAAGAAGGTTTTGCAGGGGCGTGTTCACGTGCGCGCCGAGAAGGCTGCGCCGGTTCATGGCGACCAGAAGGAAGATGGCGACCGCCGGAAGCAGGATGCCATTCGCCACCTGCGCCGTCAGAATGACCGTGAGCGGATTGAATCCCAACAGCGCAATCCCGGCGCCCGTCAGGAGCACCGCCAAGGCAACACCCCGGAACACCGCGCCGCGCGGCGGCTGGCGGGACAGTTCGCACACGGCATAGGCGGCCGCCATGGGCGCCGTGATGGCGGAGCTGAGGCCAGCCGCGAGCAGCCCGATGCCGACGAGATACCGCGCTCCGGGGCCGTAGGAAGGCTCGATGGCTTGCGCGAGATCGGCGCCTGACTTGATGACCAGGCCGGAGGCGAACAGGCTGGCTGCCGCCGTCACCAGGATGAAGATCGAGATCAGGCCGCCGAGGCCTACCGACACCTGCGTATCACGCCGGGCTTCCTGCAGCGCGGCCTCGTCCCGCCCGGGCCAGCGCTCGCGCGCCGCCGAGGCGTGCAGGAAAAGATTGTAGGGCACGATCGTGGTGCCGATCAGGGCGATGGCGGTGAAAAGGCTGCCTTCCGGAAGCTTCGGCACGAGGCCAGCGAGGAGCGCGCCCATATCCGGCCGCGTGATCAGTACACTGCCTGCAAAGGCTAGGCTCATCAGGGCGACGAGCGCGATCAGCATGCCTTCGAGGAGTTTGTAGCTGCCGGCCATCAGGAACGCGCCCGCCACCAGGGCCAGGACCGCGATGATCAATTGCCTGTCCGGTCCGTCTACGCCAAGAATGGCTTCGCCGCCCAGCGACGCGCCCGTGAGGTTGCCCGCCTGATACGCGGCGTTCCCCATGGCGAGCGCGACGACGACGAGACCGGCAACGGCCAGCTTCAGCGCGGGATGCCCGGCGCCGGCTATCAAGGCTTCGCCAAGCCCTTTGCCCGTCACGACGCCGAGACGCGCTGACATTTCCTGCAGGATGATGGTGGCAGCGGTGGCGAACACCAGCGCCCAGAGCATTGCGTAGCCGAAGTTTGCGCCGGCCAGAGTGCAAGCCGTGACGGTGCCCGGCCCGATGAAGGCCGCTGTGACGAGGGCGCCGGGGCCGAAGGGAAGTTTCATTCGCCTAGATATGCAGCGCGCGGCCTTCGGCGTCGAGCACGGCTTCGTGCATCGTTTCGGAAATCGTCGGGTGGGCGAAGACCGTGTGGATCAGGTCCTGCTCGGTGAGTTCGCCCTGCCGCGCGATGACATAGCCCTGGATCAGCTCGGTAACTTCTGCGCCGATCATGTGGGCGCCGAGGAGTTCGCCGGTCTTCTTGTCGAAGATGGTTTTCACGAGGCCCTGCTCCGAGCCCATCGCGATGGCCTTGCCATTGCCGATGAAGGGGAAGCGGCCGACCTTGATGTCGTGGCCTTTGGCCTTGGCGGCGGCTTCCGTCAGGCCGACGCTGGCGACCTGCGGATGGGAATAGGTGCAACCGGGCACGTTCGAGGCATCGAACGGCTCGGCGTGGTTCTTTCCGGCGATGCCTTCGACGCAGGTGACGCCTTCATGGCTCGCCTTATGGGCCAGCCAGGGCGGGCCCGTGAGGTCGCCGATGGCGTAGAGGCCGGGCACGCCGGTCTTGCCGAAACCGTCCACGATAACGTGGGTCTTGTCGATCTTCGCGCCGAGCGCTTCGAGGCCGAGATTTTCGACATTACCAACGATGCCGACCGCGAGGATTGCGCGGTCGAATTCCCTGGTTTCCTTCTTGCCGTCCTTCGTTGTGATGTCGGCCGTGACGACGTTCTTGCCGGCCTTGACGTTCTCGACTTTCGCACCGGTGAGGATGTTGAAGCCTTGCTTCCTGAAATCCTTCTCGGCGAGCGCGGAGATTTCCGCGTCCTCGACCGGCAGGATGCGGTCCATCACTTCGACGACGGTCACTTCCGCGCCGAGCTCGTTGTAGAAGCTTGCGAACTCGATGCCGATAGCGCCGGAGCCGACGACCAGCAGGCGTTTCGGCATCACGTCCGGCGTCATCGCCTCGCGGTAGGTCCAGATCAGCTTGCCATCGGCCACGAGGCCCGCCTGCGGAATGTCGCGCGCGCGGGCGCCGGTGGCGAGCATGACGTGTTTGGCCGTGTACGGCGTATCCTTGCCGTCCTTGCCCTTGACGATGACCTTCGGCGCGGGCGCGGCCTTCTCTAGGCGCGCGGTGCCTTCGATCACGTCGATCTTGTTCTTCTTCATCAGGAACTTGACGCCGTTAGACAGCTGCGAGGCGACGCCGCGCGAGCGTTTCACGACGGATTCCAGATCAAAGGATGGATTCTCGATCTTCAGACCGAAGGATTTGGCGTGCTTGGCGAGGTGCAGCACTTCCGCCGAGCGCAGCAGCGCCTTGGTCGGAATGCAGCCCCAGTTGAGACAGATGCCGCCGAGGCTCTCGCGCTCCACGATGGCCGTCTTCATGCCAAGCTGGCTTGCACGGATCGCGGCGACATAGCCGCCGGGGCCGGAACCGATGACGATGAGATCGTAAGGGGTGCTCATGGTGTTCCTTCCGGCCTAAAGCAGCATCGCTTCGGGCGTCTCGGCATAGCGCTTGAACGCCGCCAGCCATTTCGCGCCTTCGGCGCCGCCGATGACGCGGTGGTCGCAGGTCAGGGTGACGCTCATCACGGTGCGCGCGACGATGGCGCCTGCCTCGTCCACGACTGCGCGCTTCTCGCCGGCGCCAACGGATAGGATCATGCCCTCAGGAGGGTTGATGATCGAGGCGAAGGATTTGATTCCGAACATGCCGAGGTTTGAGATCGAAAAGGTGCCGCCCATGTATTCCTGCGGCTTCAGCTTACGGTCGCGGGCGCGGGCGGCGAGGTCTTTCATCTCCTCGGAAATCTCGGCGAGGCCCTTGCCTTCCGCTTTGAAGATGACCGGCGTGATGAGGCCGCCTTCGACCGCCACGGCGACCGAAATGTTGGCATGCTTGTGATAGGCGATGCCTTTATCCGTGTACGACGCATTGCAGTCCGGCTCGTCGATCAGCGCGAGCGCCGCCGCCTTGATCAGCAGGTCGTTGACCGAGATCTTCACGTCCTTCGGCGCGGCGGCGTTGATGGCGGCGCGGCTTTCCAGCAGGTTGTCGAGCGTGATGTCGATGTTCAGCGGGAAGTGCGGCACCTGCATGAAGCTTTGCGTCAGGCGCCTGGCGACAACCTTGCGCATGCCGTCGAGCGGCTTCAGTTCGTACGTATCCGGCGCATAGACGCGGTCGTCGAGGATTTGCGGGAGGATGAGACTGTCCGCTGTCATCGGCGCGCCGCCGTTCGCGGGCTGGGCTGCGCCGGGTTTTGCATTTTCCACATCGCGGCGGATGATACGGCCATGCGGGCCGGAGCCCTTGAGCGCCTTCAGGTCGATGCCCTTGTTAGCCGCGATGCGTTTGGCGAGCGGCGAGGCCATGATCCTTGCACCCACCGTCCGCTCTTCCCGGCGCAAGCCGGGGTCCAGAACGGCGACCGAAGACTGGGCCCCGGCTTTCGCCGGGGTGAGCGGGGACGGAGAGGCAGCGGGCGGTGTCGAGGGCTTTGGTGCAGGCGCCGCTTCGGACTTGGGCGCAGGCGCGTCAGGCGCCTTTACGTCGCCTGCGCTCTCGCCCTCTTCCAGCAGCACGGCGATCACGGCGTTGACCTTCACGCCTTCGGTGCCGGCGGGCACCATGATCTTGCCGACCTTGCCTTCATCGACCGCTTCGACTTCCATCGTCGCCTTGTCGGTCTCGATCTCGGCAATGATCATGCCGGACTTGATCTCGTCGCCTTCCTTGACCAGCCATTTGGCCAGCGTGCCCTCTTCCATCGTGGGGCTGAGTGCAGGCATCGTGATGTTGATGGGCATCAGTTCATCCCCTCACACACCTTCTTCGCCGCCGCGACGATATCGTCCGCATTCGGAAGGCTCAGGGCTTCGAGGTTGGCCGCGTAGGGTAGCGGCACGTCTTTCTGGTGGACGCGGGCGGGCGGCGCGTCGAGATAATCGAACGCCTCAGCCACGACCGTTGCCGCGATCTCCGCGCCGACGCCGAAATAGCGCCAGCCTTCTTCGCAACAGACGAGGCGGCTGGTTTTCTTGACGCTTTCGACCACGGTATCGGTATCCAGCGGGCGCAGCGTGCGCAGGTCGATGACTTCCGCGCTGATGCCTTCGGTGGCGAGGCGTTCCGCCGCCTGCAGCGCAAAGCCGACCATCCGCGAATGCGCGACCAGCGTCACGTCCGTACCTTCGCGTTTCACAGCCGCCTTGCCGATGGGCAGGACGAAATCGCCATCCGGCACCGGAAAGGACTGGCCATAGAGCAACTCGTGCTCGAGGAAGACGACCGGGTTCGGATCGCGGATCGCGGCTTTGAGGAGGCCCTTGGCGTCCGCCGCGCTATAGGGCGCGATGACCTTGAGGCCGGGTATTTGTGCGTACCATGATGAATAGTCGTGGCTATGCTGCGCGCCGACGCGGCTGGCCGCGCCGTTCGGGCCCCGGAATACGATGGGGCAGCCCATCTGGCCGCCGCTCATGTACAGCGTCTTGGCGGCCGAGTTGATGATATGGTCGATGGCCTGCATGGCGAAGTTGAAGGTCATGAACTCGACAATGGGCTTCAGGCCCGCAAAGGCAGCGCCGACGCCGAGACCGGCAAAGCCATGTTCCGTGATCGGCGTATCGATGACGCGGCGCTCGCCGAATTCCTGCAGCAGTTCGCGCGTCACCTTGTAGGCGCCCTGGTACTGCGCAACTTCCTCGCCCATGACGAACACGCGCTCGTCGCGGCGCATTTCCTCGGCCATCGCATCGCGGAGGGCATCGCGCACGGTGGTTTCGGTGAAGGTGGTGCCTTCCGGTATTGAGGGGTCCGACAGTACCTTGACACGCGGTTGTTCTGGCGCGGCGGTCTCGGGTTTTTCCGTTTCCGGCACAGCGTTCTTTGCCTCGGCGGGCTCCGCTTTGACCGGCGGCGCTTCTGCTTTTGGTTCTGCCTTCGGGACGTCCTCACCGTCCGAGGCTAGCACGGCAATGATCGCATTGACCTTCACGCCCTCAGTGCCTTCCGGCACGACGATGCGCGAGAGGATGCCCTCATCGACGGCTTCGACTTCCATCGTCGCCTTGTCGGTTTCGATCTCGGCGATGATGTCGCCGGACTTGACGGTATCGCCCTCTTTCTTGAGCCACTTCGAGAGCGTGCCCTCTTCCATGGTGGGCGACAGCGCCGGCATCAGGATATCAACCGACATCAGACTGCACCCTCAAGCAAAACATCCGTCCACAGCTCGCTGGCATCCGGCTCCGGGCTCTCAAGCGAGAAGTCCGCCGCTTCCTTCACGATCGCTTTGATCTCGTTGTCGATCTTCTTCAGCTCATCTTCCGTCGCATGGCCCTGTTCAATCAGCTGGCCTTTCAGGCCTTCGATCGGATCGTGGTGCGTGCGGATGTCGTCGACCTCCTCGCGCTTGCGATACTTGGCGGGGTCGGACATCGAGTGGCCGCGGTAGCGATAGGTCTTCATCTCGAGGATATAGGGCCCCTTGCCGGCGCGCGCATGCGCGACAGCCTTTTGCCCAGCTTCGCGCACTGCCAGGACATCCATGCCGTCGACTTCCTCGCCTTCGATTTCGAACGAGATGCCGCGCTTGAAGAGTTCGACTTCGGCGGAGGCGCGCTCAACGCTCGTGCCCATCGCGTACATGTTGTTCTCGATCACGTAGATCACCGGCAGCTTCCAGAGGCTCGCCATGTTGAAGGCCTCGTATACCTGGCCCTGGTTGGCCGCGCCGTCGCCGAAATAGGCGAGGCTGACATGGTTATTGCCGCGATACTTGTTGGCGAAGGCGAGGCCGGTGCCGAGCGGCACCTGCGCGCCGACGATGCCGTGGCCGCCATAGAAGTTCTTTTCCTTGGAGAACATGTGCATCGAGCCGCCCTTGCCGCGCGACAGGCCGCCGATGCGTCCGGTGAGTTCCGCCATCACGCCGTTGGGGTCGAGCCCGCAGGCCAGCATGTGGCCGTGGTCGCGGTAGCCGGTGATCACCTGGTCGCCGTCCTTGAGGCAGGCCTGCATGCCGGTCACGACCGCTTCCTGCCCGATATAGAGGTGGCAGAAGCCCGCAATCTTGCCCATGCCGTAAAGCTGGCCCGCCTTCTCCTCAAACCGCCGGATGAGCAGCATCTCGCGGTAGAATTTCAGCATGTCGGCCTTGGAGGCCTTGGCGGGTACTTTTTTTGAACTCTTAGGTTTCGTGGCCATGCAATGTGCCTCCCTGACCCCTTATGTGGCCGCAAAATTGCAGCGACAAGTCAGATCATCGTTGTCAATTTGCAGAGCTCCGTTCCGGGGTCAGCAGAACGATCTCCCCCGGATAGACGAAAGCGAGCTTGTCGCGTGCCAGAGCCTCAACATAATCGGCATCAACAGACCCCGGCGTGAGCCGCCGGATGTCCATTTTCAGGCGCTCGATGTCTTGCTGCATGGCGGCAAGCTCGCGCTCCCGGGTCTCAAGTTCGATCTGCGAATCAGTCCAACGGCCAAGGCCCTTCTCCCCCGCGAATGCGTGGTAGGCGAAATAGAGCACCAGAAGACTGAGCCCGAGAGCCTGAAGACGTGACACCATGGACTCACTGGTAAACGGCGCGGGTAACCAATCCCTTACCGGGCCAGCGCGGCCTTCAGCCGGACTGCCCTTTCCTCAGGGTCTGCTGCTGTCAGATCAAGCCATTGCCGGTCGATCAGGAAATACTCGAAATCCTCGGGCATCTGGGCGAAATCCAGCCGGACAGGCAGAAGTTTGCGCTTGTACTTGTCGGCAATGTAGATTTCCCGGCGAACATTATCGGACTGGAATGCTTCGGCCGAACACATCAGGCAGAACGTGTCCGAATCGCGAATTGCGCGGACGATCATCCCCGCCCAGTTTGCGCCGGCCTTCAGTTCCTCGCGGTCGATCCAGACCTCCCGGCCCGCCGCTTCAACCTCGGCGACCAGCGGATAGACGACCTCTCCATTGCTGCGCGCATAGGAGACAAATACCTGCGAGGGCGTTTCGGTGAACAGGTCTTCTTCGCACCCGCCGCCGCCGGCAGCGGACTCCGGTGCCGGCGGAGCCGGTACGGCTTGTTCCAGAGAAAGCTCTGCGACTTCAGTGCTTTGCCTGCCACCCACAATGCCGCCGATGGCCCCTGCCACACCGCCCCATGCAAGCGCTGCGCTGCCGAGCAGCACAACCGGTGCTGCCGGCATGGTCAGGAATCCGAGCGAGCCGAACGCGGCAGCGGCCACCAATCCGACGACCAGCGCGGCGCCGGACGCGAAACTCGATCCGCCCGGCCTGCGCTCAGGTCTTGATAGCGAACCGCCCGCTTCAAACTCGGAGTGTGGCGGGGCTGGAAAATCATCGCTCCCGGGCGCTGACGCAGCCTCACGCCGCCGGATATCCATGGCCTTGTCGATTTCCTGCGCCGCTTCGACGATCTTCCAGACTGCTGCCATGCGCGCCGGTGCGAAGGACAGATCAAGCGTTGGTACGTCACCGAGACCGCGCGGAAGCAGCGAATGGTCCAGCCGCGCGAAGATCAACCGGCCTTCCGTCCACGCATCAATGGCGCGGTTCGTGAACAGGATCTGCTTTGACGAAAACTGCACGGACTTCGACCAGAGCGCCAGGGTGATCTCCTGAAACCGCGCCGGTGGATAGGAAAGTTTCTCGTCGGCGCGGCGGACCTGGTACCCGCGCTGCTTCAGCATTGCGTCAACCTCCGCTGCCGCCGCAGCGTCCGCATCTGATGCCAAGAGGTAAATGAGGCGCATGCCGGAGCCCCGTGATCAGCCGATGACTCGCCTGTAACACGAAGATTTACGCCGGTCGCGTTTCGGAAATTTAATCCAGGTTAGCCCGCGTTGATGCGCGAAAGACCCGCATAGATGCCGATCGGGCCCAGTTCTTCCTCGATGCGGATGAGCTGGTTGTACTTTGCGATCCGGTCCGAACGGCTGAGCGATCCGGTCTTGATCTGCCCGCAATTGGTGGCCACCGCGAGGTCGGCAATCGTCGAATCCTCGGTTTCACCCGAACGGTGGCTCATCACGGCGGTGTAGCCGTGGAGGTGGGCGAGTTCGACCGCGTCCAGCGTTTCCGACAGCGTGCCGATCTGGTTGACCTTCACGAGGATCGAGTTCGCGGCGCCGCGCTGCAGGCCCATCGCGAGCCGGTCCGGATTGGTGACGAACAGGTCGTCGCCGACCAGCTGCACGCGGTCACCCAGCATTTCGGTCAGCGCAACCCAGCCATCCCAGTCGTCTTCGGCCATGCCGTCTTCGATGGAGAGGATCGGATACCGGTCACACAGGTCGACGAGGTATTTGGCGAATTGCTCGGACGTCAGCGACTTACCCTCGCCGGCCAGCTCATACTTGCCCTTCTTGAAGAACTCCGTGGACGCCGCATCCAGCGCCAGCGCCACGTCTTCCCCGGGGCGATAACCGGCTTTCTCGATGGCCTTCAGGATGAAGCCGATGGCCTCATCGGTCGAGCCGATGTTCGGCGCGAACCCGCCTTCGTCACCGACATTGGTGTTGTGACCGGCGTCATGCAGCGTCTTCTTCAGCGAATGGAACACCTCGGCGCCAACGCGGACAGCGTCCGCCATGGTCTCGGCGCTGACCGGCATGATCATGAATTCCTGGATGTCGATCGGGTTGTCCGCATGCGCGCCGCCATTGATGATGTTCATCATCGGCGTCGGCAAAACGCGGGCATTGGCGCCGCCGATATAACGATAAAGCGGCATCGAGCAGGCTTCCGCCGCCGCTTTCGATACGGCCAGCGAGACGCCGAGGATGGCGTTGGCGCCCAGGCGAGACTTATTCTCCGTGCCGTCGAGGTCGATCATCAACAAGTCGATCATGCGCTGGTCGGTGGCGTCGAGGCCGGTGAGTTCGTTGCAGATTTCGCCGTTGACGGCATCGACCGCTTTCAGCACGCCCTTGCCGCCATAGCGGGACTTGTCGCCGTCGCGCTGTTCATGGGCCTCGTAGGCGCCAGTCGAGGCGCCCGACGGAACAGCCGCGCGACCGGTGGAGCCGTCTTCGAGCGTGACATCCACTTCAACGGTCGGGTTGCCCCGGCTGTCGAGGATTTCGCGGGCGTGAATGTCGATGATTTCGCTCATGGAATCGGTCCTTCGCGGAGGCTGGCTATCGGGTTGACGCAGGCGTTAGAGCGCGGCGCGGTCCTCGGCAAGTCCCTTCGGATGGGCAGGCAGCTCATCTTCAGGGCCGAACGGCCCGAACATAGCACCCTTTGCGCGTCCCAGATGCCAATTGAAACCGTAGAGCCGCCCGAAAACGCGCGCGTCGGGACGGCTGAGATCAACAAGCGCGATGCGCGGCCATATCCACGCGGCCCTCAGCATTGAACCGGCGGTCATACGCGCCCTCGCCGGCCAGTCCCGTGACGCCTGCAGCGCGCGGATCGCCACGCCCCGGCCATGATTCTGGGCGCGCTGAAGCATAAACGAAAGGTCGGTCTGGAAGTCCCGGACCATGTGGGACACCTGGGCCTCCGGCACGAACATCGACCTTACCCCTTCGCGCTCCAGCCGGGCAATCATCTCGGACTCGTCGCCCAGCGGAAATACTCTCTTTCCCTTTCTGACGGCTGAACTCGGACCGAGCACGAACGGTCCCTTGAGCGACCGGACAGCCTCGTCGAGGCGCAGCATCATGTTCGGGCCGAAGATGGTGTCAGCTCCGGTGACGAAGCCGCGTGGATGCAAGGTGAAGGCAAACAGGTCGCCCTTGAAACCGGCAGAGGCCTCATACCAGGGGCCGACCGGATCAATCGGCAGGGGCGTGATAGACCCGCCAAAGACGCTGGCGTCCGGCATCTGGTCTGCGGCCTGTTCGAGACATACCAGCCAGTCCGCCTCCGGAAGGATATCATCGTCGGTGATGACGATCAGGTCGCCGTCGAGATACGCCCTGGCAGACGACTGCGCCGCCGCTTTACCTGGCTCGGCGCATTGCAGAAGGACGAGTGGCAGCCTGTCCGCCCAATCTGCGAGAATGGACGCGGTCGCGTCGGTAGATCCATTGTTGACGGCAAGGATGCGAACCGGCCGTTTGGGCGCCGACAGCCTCGACAACGCCTCGAGCATGCGCGGCAGTGTACGGGCGCCGTTGTGCGTCGTGAACAGGATGTCGATCTGGTGTTTCATGGCCGGTTGCACACACGCGGAGGCCATCCGCGCGCTTTCAGCGGTTTCGCTGCAATACTCCTGCCGCAAACGCCTGCCCCGGAAAACACAAAACCCCGCCTGGACAGGCGGGGTTTCGTTAGCGCTTCAAAACCGGTCAGGTTCAGTCTGCCTGCGGCTCAAGAATCTGCTTGCCGCGGTAAACGCCTGTTTTCAGGTCGATATGGTGCGGACGGCGCAGCTCGCCCGAGCTCGCGTCTTCGATGTAGGTGTTCATGTCGAGCCGGTCGTGGGAGCGGCGCATGCGCGTGCGCGATTTCGACTTTTTACTCTTGGGGACGGCCATGGCACTGTTCCGGAATCTGGTGAGGCCGCGAACCCATGTGGAACGCGGGAAAGGGGGCCTGTTAACGCAGGCCGGACGCTCTGGCAAGCGTCAAACGGCATGATTTTGGCGCCCTGGCCTTCAAACGAAAATGGCCGGCCCGAAGGCCGGCCAAGGTATGCAAGAAGGACGCCGGTGCTTCGCCCTGGCAAGAAGCCTGATTGGCTCTGCGCCGACAGGTATAGTTAATAAGGGATTGAGTCTGAACAATGGCGCCGCAAGACCGTTGTGTGGCGTTCAGACACAAATTCCCGCACGGACCAGCCTCGGGCCTTTGCTCATCCGCGTGCGACACCCCAATCCTTGAGGATTTCGGCGGTATGTTCGCCCGGTCCCGCCGGACGGCGCTGGATCGCGCCCGGCGTAGCCGAGAATCGCGGCGCCGGCGCCGGCTGCACCACGCCTTCAATCTCCACGAAAGTCTGGCGGTCGGTATTGTGCTTGTATTTCGGCGCTTCCGTCATCGAGAGGACCGGCGCGAAGCAGATGTCGGTCGCTTCCATGATCCCGCACCATTCGTCGCGCGTCTTGGTCTTGAACACGTCCATCAGCTTGGCCTTGAGGTCCGGCCATTTGGACTTGTCCATCTGGGCGTCCCACTCGGCAGCGGTGAGGCCCGCCTTCTCACGCAGGAGCGCGTAGAATTGCGGCTCGATCGAGCCGATGGCGACCCATTTGCCGTCCTTGGTTTCGTAGGTGTCGTAGAAGTGGGCGCCGCCATCGAGCATGTTGGCCTCGCGGCCATCGGGCCAGATGCCCATCGCTTTCATGCCGTAGAACATGGTCGCACGGCTCGCAGCGCCGTCCGACATTGCGACGTCGACAACCTGCCCCTTGCCGCCATTCTTGACGCTCAGGATGCCGGCCAGCAGGCCCATCGCGAGATACAGCGCGCCGCCGCCATAGTCGCCGACGAGGTTCAGTGGCGGCCGCGGACGCCCGTCACCATCGCCCATGGCATGGAGTGCGCCGGTGATGGCGATATAATTGAGGTCATGGCCCGCCGATTGCGACAGCGCGCCGGTCTGGCCCCAGCCGGTCATCCGGCCATACACCAGCTTCGGATTGCGCTTCAGCACTTCATCCGGCCCCAGCCCGTTGCGCTCCATCACGCCCGGCCGGAAGCCTTCGATCAGACCGTCAGCCTTCTCCAGCAGCTGCAGCGCCACTTCCACGTCTTTCGGGTCCTTGAGGTTGAGGCCAATCGAGCGACGCCCCCGGCTCATCACGTCGGCTGCGCGGCCCGGACGGCCATCGCCCGGACGGTCGATTCGCACCACGTCCGCGCCAAGGTCCGACAGCAGCATGCCGCAGAACGGCCCCGGGCCAATGCCTGCGAATTCGACGATCCTGACGCCCGAAAGCGGTCCCTGGCTCATGTTTAGCCTCCCATTTTTGCTGTGTTCACGGCTGAGTTAGCCGAACTTTAAGTGTCGGGGCCGCAAAAGGAAGGGGTGCCGCCGCGTCGCGGGTGGACCTGTTTTGGCGCGTTTTGCATGTCCGATCTCTCCTTCTTCGATCCTCCCATCGAAATCGCGGCGGAGAGCCCGCGTCTGGAGCTGATCACATCGCGACTCAAAGCCAGCGGCCTGCGCCCCTATCCCGCCAGCCACCCCATCGATTTCAGCGCCGCCGATCCGCTCCTCATCGATATCGCGACCGCCACGCGCAGCACGCTCGAAGCCCTGTCGCGCGCCGCCATGGTGCAGGTGCACCGGCAAGTCGTGCTGCTCGACACGTCCGGCGGGCCATTGCCGCCTTCCGGCGAAACGGTCATCCTGAGGCGTGACGAAGACATGGGCGCGCTGAAGCCCCGCCTGATGGCCCTCGCCCGCCGCGCCAGCCGTCTGCGGGAAGCCGAAATCCGCCGCGACACCGCCAGCGCCATGGGCGTGCGCATTCCGGCGGCTGACCTGCACGCCGTCCCCTCGCTCCTTTACATCGGCGAAGGCTCGCCCCTGTTCCTGTCGCTTCAAGGCCCGCTCAAGCGCCAGGGCATAGACCTGACGGCCGCGATCAGCCGCGACACCGCGCGGCGCTACATGGCGGAGCGCCGGTTCGCGGCCGCCCTGGTCGATCTCGAATCTTTTGGCTCGGCAAACAGCACGACCGCCAAATGGATCATTGAGGACGGCGGTCTTGGCGCCCTGCCGGTCATTGCGTTGACCCATCCTGACCTGCAGATGACGGATCTTCAGAACACGATCATGGCGCTCGCCACGGAAGTGGTCGACGCAACCGGCCGCACGGCGGAGATTGTCCCGCGCGTCGAAACAGTCTGCCGCCGCCTGGTCGCCTTTGCGCCGGCCATGCCCCAACCTGCTACGGCCTCGGCGCTGACAGATGAGACAACCCGTCTCTTCAATCCGCGCTTCATCGAAAGGCACATTGCGCGGCAGATGGACGTGTCGATGCTACGCGCCGAACCGCTCTGTGTGCTGACGTTCCGGCTGGACGCGTTCATGGCTGGCATGGTCTCGGCGCAGCAGGAGTTTGCGGATGTCATCCGGTCACAGATACGCGATGCCGACTGCCCGGCCCATCTGGCGCCGGGCACGTTCGTGATTACGCTCCCCGCTACGCCTTTCAGAGGCGGCGTGCGTCTCGCCGACCGGATTTCGGATTTCTCCGCAATCCATGCAAAGATATCCGGCACCGGATTCGGCTGGCGCGTCGTCGAGCGGCGCGCCTGTCACACGCCGCAATCGCTGCTGAGCGCGGGCCTGACCGGTCCCTTGCTGCGCCCGCGACTGGCGGCCTGAACTAGTCCTCGCTCAGGAAACCTGTCGAGAGCTTCTTGCCCCACTTGTCTTCCGCCGCGGGCGCGCGCTTCTGCGCCATCTTGGCGACGGCATCTGCGGCTTCGGCAGACGCAAGGCCGCAGGCCGCTTCCAACTCCTTCAGGAACGCCTTCACCAACGGAATGCGCCGCTCCGGCGTGCCGCCAAGACCGGAATGCACAAGCTTAGAATCCGGGCGCAGCTTCAGCTGGTTCGGACGTGAGCGGACGATTTCCATCAGACGCTGCGGGTCCATGATCGTATCCGGCCGGAAGGCGAGCACGGCGCCCTTCTCTCCAGCGTCCAGCTTGGCGATCCCGAGCGTACGGCACTGAACCTTGATCGCCATCACATCCAGTAGCTGACGCGTTTCATCCGGGAGGGGGCCGAACCGGTCGATCAATTCGGCCGCAAACGCTTCGCGGTCCTGCGCCGTGGTGATGTCCGACAGGCGCCGGTAGAGCGACAGGCGTACATTCAGGTCTTCGACATACGCGTCCGGAATCAGCACCGCGACGCCGAGATTGATCTGCGGCGACCAGTCGTCGGCCACGTCTTCCTCGTCCTTCGCCCCGGCCTTCAGCGCCTTCACGGCATCTTCCAGCATCGACTGATAAAGCTCGACACCGACTTCTTTGACCTGACCCGACTGCTGATCGCCCAGCAGGTTTCCCGCGCCGCGCATGTCGAGATCATGGCTCGCCAGCTGGAAACCTGCGCCGAGCGAGTCGAGTGACTGCAGCACCTTCAGCCGCTTCTCCGCTGTCTCGGTGATCACCTTGTCGCGCGGCGTCGTGAAGTAAGCATATGCACGAAGTTTCGAGCGGCCTACGCGGCCCCGCAACTGGTAAAGCTGCGCCAGACCAAACATGTCGGCCCGGTGGATGATCAGCGTGTTGGCGCGCGGAATGTCGAGGCCGCTTTCCACGATGGTCGTCGAGAGCAGCACGTCATATTTGCCCTCATAGAAGGCTGTCATGATGTCTTCCAGCTCACCCGCCGCCATCTGCCCATGCGCCACGATGAAAGAGACCTCCGGCACATTGAGCCGCAGGAAGCTCTCGATCTTGTCGAGATCCTGAATACGCGGCGCGACGAAGAAGGCCTGCCCGCCGCGATACTTCTCGCGCAGCAGTGCCTCGCGCAGCGTGACCGTGTCCTCTTCCGTAATGTAGGTGCGCACCGACAGGCGGTCGACGGGGGGCGTCGCAATGATCGAAAGATCGCGGATACCCGTCAGCGCCATCTGCAGGGTGCGAGGAATAGGCGTCGCCGACAGCGTCAACACGTGCACATCGGACTTCAGCTCCTTCAGCCGCTCCTTGTGTTTCACGCCAAAGCGCTGTTCCTCGTCCACGATCATGATGCCGAGCCGCTTGAACTCGACTTCCTTGGTCAGCAGCGCATGCGTGCCAACCACCACATCGACACTGCCATCGGCCAAGCCCGCGCGCACGTCCGCTGCATCCCGTGCACTGACGAAACGCGACAACGGCCGCACTACGAGCGGCCAGCCGGCAAAGCGCTCCTCGAAGGTCTTGTAATGCTGGCGCGCCAGCAAGGTCGTCGGCGCGATCACCGCCACCTGCCGCCCGCTCATCGCCGCGACAAAGGCCGCACGCAAAGCGACTTCCGTTTTTCCGAAACCCACATCGCCGCAGACGAGCCGGTCCATCGGCTTGCCGGACGCAAGATCGCCCAGCACATCTTCGATCGCCGACAGCTGGTCTTCGGTTTCCTCGTAAGGGAAACGCGCCGCGAACTCCTCATAGAAGCCCTGCCCCGCCGAGATCGCATCCGCGCGTTTCAACTCCCGCGCCGCCGCAATCTGCATCAGCTCCGCCGCCATCTCCAGGATGCGCTTCTTGGCCTTCGCCTTGCGCGTCTGCCATCCGGCGCCGCCCAACCGGTCAAGGTTGCCCTCGGCATCCTCCGAGCCATACCGGCTGATCAGATCGATGTTCTCCACCGGCAGGAAGATCATGTCGCCGCCGGCATATTCCAGCTGCAGGCAATCATGCGGCGCGCCGGTCAACTCCAGCGTACGCAGGCCGACATACCGCCCGACACCGTGATCAACGTGCACGACCAGATCGCCTGCCGTCAGCGCCGTCGCATCGGTGATGAAGCTCGCCGTCTTGCGCTTGCGGCGCGGCGCCGCCAGCCGGTCGCCGAGCACATCCGCCTCGGAAATCATCGCCACGCCCGGCAGCGAGAAGCCCGCCTCGATCGGCACTTCGGCGACCGTAAAATCGGTCTTCTTCGCCGCTTCCAGCGTATGCACCTGCGCGAGACCCGTGAGGCCGTGATCGCCCAGCACGTTGATCAGGCGGTCTGCCGACCCCGTCGACCAGGCCGCAAACACCACCGGCTTGCCACTCGCATACAGCGCCTTGGCGTGGTCGATCACCGTTTCGAAAATGTTGACGTCCGTACGCAGACGTTCCGGCGCAAAGTCCCGCCCCCGGCGCCCGCCCATGTCGAATGCATTCGAGGTGGGTTCGCTGGCGCTGAAGCGCACCACCGCGCGGTCGGCAAGGCGCGCGTCCAGTTCGTCAATCGTCAGGTAAAGCCGCTCGGGCGGCAGCACCTTCGCGGTGCGGATATCGCCGCCGCCGGCGTCAAGGCGCGCCATGTGATAATCGCTCGCCTGCGTCAGGCGCTCATGCGCCGCTTCGGTCGTCAGCGCGCTGAGCCCCCAAAGGCCGCCCTCGCCCACATAATCGAACAACGTGTCGAGATGGTCATGAAACAGCGGCAGCCAGGCCTCTACGCCCTGCCGGCGGATCGAGGCGCGCGCCGCCTCGTACATCTGGTCGCCGGACGGCGGTCCGAACGTATCAAGGAACCGGTCACGGAAGCCGCTGAGCACCTTGTCGTCGAACAGGATCTCGCTGACCGGCGCAAACGTCACGCCCTCCGCCGCGCCCGTAGAGCGCTGCGACTCGGTGTCGAAGGTGCGCAGCGTCTCTACCACGTCTCCAAAGAAATCGAGCCGGTAGGGCTCGATCGCGGTCGGCGGGAAAATATCGATGATGCCGCCCCGGATCGCATACTCGCCCTGCTCGCGCACGGTGCTGGCGCGCACATACCCGTTGAAGGCCAGATACTCGGTGAGGTCAGCGGCTTTCACCGTCTGCCCCTTGCGGATTGAGAAGGACGAGCGGCGCAGCGTCGCAATCGGCGGCACGCGTTGCACCAGCGAGCCTGCCGTCGTCACCACCAGCAACGGCCCCTGCGCCGCCTCATACCGCGCGATCCGCGCGAGGCCTGCACACCGGCGCGCCGCCACGGCGGGCGTCGGGCTGATCCGGTCATACGGCAACATGTCCCAGCCCGGCAGGTCCGCCTGCTCCAGCCGGGGCGAGGCGAACTGCGCCATCCGCCGCGCCGCCTGCGCCATCCGGTCATCACGCGCGACATACACGCCGATGCCGCCGCGCTTCATCAGCGCCTCGCAGAACGTGATCACGTCGGCGCCAAACGGCGCACCGGCAAAAGCGGCGGGGCCGCTCAATGATTTCAGGAAATCAGCGGGGGTCATCAGGCTACCTTTTTACCCGGCCTCAGCCGGATTGCGCGGCGTAGCGGAATGCGATCAGCTGGTCCAGCACCGGACCTGCATGCTGCGCCGGCACAGGCTCCTGCCCGATCAGCCAGGCATAAACTTCCCAGTCGGGCACTTTCAGCAGGCGCTCGAACTCATCAAGCCCCGCCCTGTCCAGCGATTCGAGCGTCGCGTCGGCGAAACTGCCGATCAGCAGGTCCATTTCGCGAAAGCCCCGCCTCCAGGCCCGGAATTTCAGCTTCTTGCGGCGATTTTCGTCAGTCATTTGGGCGTTCCGGAAGGCGAATTTTCGATTGGATTGTCCACACGCACTTATGGACCGTTTATGGATGGGGAAACCCCGCTTTGTGCAACATCTTATGCCCATATCGGCAGGGGGAAACAGCAGCGCTGATTGTGCCGCACCCCGGCTGCGCCTAGCTTGCTGAAACCATGCGCGACGAGCGACTCTTCCCGCTGTTTGCCGGCCTCGACACGCTGAGCGGCGTCGGGCCCAAGCTGCTGCCCGTCCTCCAGCGGTTGTGCGGCGGCAATACGGTCTGGGACCTGCTGCTCCACCTGCCGGAACGCTGGCTAGACCGGCGCGTGCGGGCGACGTTCGACCAGACCGTGCCGGGCGAAGTCGCCACCGTTCGCGGCGAAGTCATCGTCCATCATGCGCCGTTCAGCGACAAGTCGCCCTACCGGATCCAGCTCGGCGACGAGTCCGGCTTCCTCACGCTCTCCTATTTCCGCGCCGATCCACGCTGGCTGAAATCTCAGTTCCCGGTCGGCGCCACGCGCATCGTGTCCGGCCGCGTCGAGGATTACAAAGGCGAGCGGCAGATCACGCATCCGGATTTCGTGGTTGATCCCGCCAAGGGCGACGCCCCGCCGGAAGTCGAACCCATCTACGCGCTCTCCGCCGGCCTCACCAACCGCCGGGTTCACACTTTCGCGCTGCAGGCCCTGACGGCCGTGCCGGAGGGCCTGCCGGAATGGTGCGATCCGCATCTGGTTCGCCTTCGCGGCTGGCCCGGTTTCGCCGAAGCGTTGTCCATTCTGCATGCTCCCACGCGCTATGACGAAGACGAGTTCGCCCGCGCCCGCGAGCGGCTAGCCTATGACGAAGCCCTTGCGCGGGCCTCGGCTTTCTCCCTTGCCCGCGCAGCCCGGAAGGCGCGCCGCGCGCCGATCATCAAGTCCGATCCGAAGTCTGAAGCGCGCTTCATCAAGGCGCTGCCTTACACGCCCACCGGCGCCCAGTTGCGCGCGGGCGAGGAAATCCGCCGCGACCTCGCGAGCGGCTCTCCGATGCGGCGCCTGCTGCAAGGCGATGTCGGCGCCGGCAAGACGCTGGTGGCGGCGATGGCGGCGGTGCAGGCGGCGGCCAACGGCTATCAGTCAGCCTTCATGGCGCCGACCGAAGTGCTGGCCCGCCAACAATACGACACGCTGGACAAGCTGCTCTCGCCGCTCGGCTATTGCGTCTCGGTCCTCTCCGGCCGCGACCGGGGCAGCGCCCGCGAAGGCACGCTGATGGCGCTCGCGGACGGCTCCATCCAGATCGTGGCGGGCACGCACGCGCTCTTCCAGGATGCGGTGTCGTTCCGCAATCTCGGCCTGATCATCGTTGACGAGCAGCACCGGTTCGGCGTCACCGACCGCATGCGCCTCGTCGGCAAGTCGGACAGCCCGCACATGCTGGTGATGAGCGCCACACCGATCCCGCGCACGCTCGCGCAAGCCGTGCACGGCGATCTTGATGTCTCGATCCTCGACGAGAAACCGCCGGGCCGCAAACCGGTCGAAACGCGCGCCATCCCGGATACACGGATTGACGAGATCATTGAAGCCGTAGGCCGCGCGCTGAAACGTGGCGAGCGCGCTTTCTGGGTCTGCCCCCGCGTGGATGTCGATGAAGATGACTCCTCGGCCGTCGCGCGTCATGCTGCCCTGCAGGACGAACTCGGCGTGCGGGTCGGCCTTGTGCATGGGCGCCTGAAGCCTTCGGAAAAGGATGCCGCACTGGAGGATTTCCGCTCCGGTAAGACCCGTGTGCTGGTCGCGACCACCGTTATCGAGGTGGGCGTCGATGTGCCCGAAGCCACGATCATGGTGATCGAGCGCGCCGAAGGCTTCGGCCTCGCCCAGCTGCACCAGCTTCGCGGACGCGTCGGGCGGGGCGAGCGCGCCTCGTTCTGCATCCTGCTCTATCGCCCACCCCTCGGCGAGACCGCGCGGGAACGCCTCGATACTTTGCGCCGGACCGAAGACGGCTTTGCGATAGCCGAAGCGGACTTCCGGCTGAGGGGCGCAGGCGATGTGCTGGGCGTGCGTCAGGCCGGCGCCACTGAATACCGGGTGCTGGAGATGTCGCGCCATGCCGCACTGCTCGAAATCGCAGGGAAAGATGCAGAGGCCGTCATTGCGGCAGACCCGAAGATGACGGGCGACCGCGCAAAGGCCTTGCGCCTTGCGCGCGAACTCCTGACCCCGCGCGTCAACGCGGAAACCGAGTCCCAGTCCTGATGCCTATTTGCCGGTGACCGCCGGGACCACCGCTCTCGGATACTCGGGATAAACCAGACCGCCCGACAGGATCAGCTTCGCGCCTTCCTCAATGCTCATCTCCATACGGATGACATCCGATTCTTTTACAAACAGCAGGAACCCTGAAGTCGGGTTCGGCACCGTCGGCACGAACACCGTGATGAAGTTCGGCCCCAGCTTGTGCGCAGGCTCTTCCTTGGCCGTCCCGGCCACAAACCCGATCACCCAGCTTCCCGCCTTGGGATACTCGACCATCACGATCTCCTTGTACTGCCCGGCCGAGTTGCTCTGGAACACATCGCGGATCTGTTTGAACACGGAGTATACCGAGCGCACGACCGGCACCCGGGTCAGGATCCGGTCCGTCAGCGAGACGAAATAGCTGCCGAGGAAGTTGGTCGCCACGGCGCCCAGCAGCGTCAGGAAGATCAGCAGGATCAGCAGGCCGAAGCCCGGCACGGCATAGTCGAGATAAGTCTCGGGCCGCAGTGCCGCCGGGATGAGTGGCACCACCCGGCTGTCGATCAGGTTGATCAAGGCCTCGAGGATGATGAAGGTCGCGACAATCGGCAGCGCGATCAGCATGCCCGCCACGAGCCGCTCGCGCATCCAGTCGAAAAGGCGCTGCCGCACGGGCGGGACAACGACACCCAGCGGCGCCTCAGGCTTGATGTTCTCGCTCATTCCCAGACTTCCCTTCCTCAGCGTTACCGCTTGGCGTGTGCCTTCTTCCGCGCAATTGTGGCGAAGATGGGAAACGGAATCGAGATCGAAAAGCCCCTTACCGCGTGGGCCCATGCCCATTTCGGCGCTGGCGCGCGCGTTGAAGGGCTGAAACGCCTGTCGGGCGGCGCAAGCCAGGAGACGTGGGCGTTTGATGTTGCGGCGCCCGGCGCCGCACACGCGCTGATTCTCCGCCGTGCGCCGGGCGGTGTTGCCGCCGCGCGAAGCTCCGAGGCCGTGTCTCTCGCCACGGAAGCTGCCTTGCTCGGCGCCACCTCGAAAGCGGGTGTCCGCGTACCTGAAGTGCTGCACGTGTCCGCGCCGGGAACGGCCCTTGGCGAATCCTTCGTCATGCGGCGCGTCGCGGGCGAGACGCTCGGACGGAAAATACTGCGGGACGACGAGTACAAGACCGCGCGCACCCGCCTCACGCGCGATTGCGGTGAGGCGCTGGCCGGCATCCACGCCATCCCGACGGCAGGTCTTGTCGAATTGCCCCGCAGTCTCGGCGAAGACCAGATCACCAAATACGAAGCGATCTATCGCGGCTTCGGCATGCCGCGCCCTGTGCTCGAACTGGCCTTCGCCTGGCTCAAGGCCAACGCGCCCTCGCCCGCTAGGCCGGTTCTCGTGCACGGCGATTTCCGGCTCGGAAACCTGATCGTCGATGAAAACGGCCTCGCCGCCGTGCTCGACTGGGAACTCGCCCATATCGGCGACCCGCGCGAGGACATCGCCTGGCTCTGCGTCAACTCCTGGCGCTTCGGCCATAGCGAGAAACGCGTCGGCGGGTTCGGCGACCTGCCGGAAATGCTGGACGCCTACGCGGCCGCCGGCGGCGCACGCTACACGCCCGCCGAGATCGACTGGTGGGAAATCCTCGGCAGCCTGAAATGGGGCGTGATGTGCATGATCATGTACTCGGCCTACAAGACCGGCGCCGACCCGAGTGTCGAGCGTGCCGCCATCGGGCGCCGCGTTTCGGAAAACGAGATTGACCTGATCAACCTTTTCGAAGGGCTCGGCCGCCATGCATGACGCTCCCTCCGCCAAGGAACTCATCGAAGCCGTGAAGGCCTTCATCGACAAGACCGCCGCGCCGCAGCTGACAGGTCACGCCGCGTTCCACGCCCGCGTCGCCTCCAACGCACTGGCCACCGTACTGCGCGAACTGGAGATTCGCCCCGTCGCCGAAGCCGAGGAAAAAGCGCGGCTCGACGCCTTGCTCGGCACGACCGGCGACAGCACCAACGCGCTGAACGCCCAGCTCTGCGAGGCCATCCGGACCGGCCAGATGGACCTTTCCACAGCCGGGCTGTTGCCACATCTCAAATCAACCACAATTGCCCAATTGTCTGTCGATCAACCGGGCTATTCCGGACTGCGGTCCGCGGCCCGCTGATACCGGGAATGGCTTGATATGAATCGAAAAATCGCTGTCGCCCTGATTGCCGTCCTGCTGGCGATTGCCGCCGGCGCCATCATCTGGTCGATGCAGGAGGCGCCAGTCGCTTCGGGCCCGGCCGTGCCGTCATTTGACTATGCGGCGGAAGACAGCTGGGCCGTCAAACCGAACCTGCCCCCTCCCGCTGTCTGGGAAACCGGATGGGAAGTCGATCTGGTCATCCTGTCTGCCGGCGCGGCGCTCGGGATCAGCGAAAAGGTCGCCCTCGAAAACCGCCGCAATGACGCTAGCGAAGAACTGGAAGATCTCGCCGCCGCGTTCGAGAAGATCGGACCAACCTACGCCCCCTACCTTCGCGCCGCGAACCTGGATGCAGATATGTCCTCAGCATTTTCGGAATATCTGACCACCCACAACCGCGGCCGCGCCTTCCTGATCGCAACCGACCACCCGCTGCCCGCAGAGCTCGCGCCTGCATTCGAAAGCGACCCGCTGCTTCGTGACCGGTTTGGCGGCGTCCTCTTCTACGGCGAGAGCGCGACCGCCACCGGGCTCGCCGGGGGGATGACCAGCGCCGCCATCTGCTCGCGGCGCTACAAGCCGGAACAGGGATGCGTCGCCACGGTCGAGGTCCGCCGCGCCGGCGGCAAATACGAGATATCCGGCGGCGAGGCGCTGACCAACGGACTCGTCGGCTGGCTCAATGATCACACGTCGAAGCTGGCGGAACCGCTGGGCGACCTGGAAGAGATCGAGATCATTGAAATCCGGCGCCCGGGCGAGACTGAATAGCCTTAGCCGTAGACCTGATTTTCAGGCGCAGCTTTCCGGAACGGCTCAAGCGCGCGGCAAGCGGCGTCGATTTCGACGAGCCGCGGAAAAGCTGTGATGTCCACCTTGAACCGGCGCGCATTGGCGACCTGCGGCACGAGCGCGATCTCCGCAAGGCCCGGCGCCTCGCCAAACAGGAACGTCTGCTTCGGCAAATCGCGCGCTTCTGCCTCAAGCGCCGTGAACCCGGCGGTGATCCAGTGCGCATACCAACGCATCACGGCGTCTTCACCGGCGCCCAACTGATCGCGCAAGTAGGCCCGCGGGCTGAGATTGTTGAGCGGATGGATATCGCAGGCAATCGTATCGGCGAACGCGCGGACGCGAAGCCTCAACCAGGCATCCTCCGGCAAAAGGCGCGGCCCCGGCAGGGTCTCGTCGATCCACTCCAGAATGGCCATCGACTGCCCCGCAATTTGTCCGTCCACGTCTATGGCCGGAACACGTGCCTGCGGATTGATCTGCCGATAGGCATCGGACAGCTGCTCGTCCGCACCCGGAGCAATATTGATGGACACCTGCTCATAGGCCGCGCCTTTGATATTGAGCGCAATCCGGACGCGGTAGGCGGCCGACGACGCCGGAAAATCATAGAGCCTGATCATGCCAGCGCGTCCAGTTCGAGGACTTCAAGCAACGCCTCACGCGCAATCCGGCATTCGTCGGCGAACTTCGGATCCGCCAGATCCGAAGGCGCGAGCCGGTCCCGATAGGTTGACCGGACACAGGCCTGAAGGGCGTCGATCAGCTCTTCGTCCAGAATGACGCCCTGATGACACGTCGCCAGTTCGTCCTCGGTCATCACCACCCGCAAGCGAAGGCAGGCGGGGCCGCCGCCATTGCGCATGGACTGGCGCACATCGACATACTGCACCCGCCCGATCGGCCCGTTCGCTTGTACAAGGCGCTCGCAAAACGCGCGCGTTGACGGCGTATCCTGCGTCTCGCCAGGCGCAATCAGCACAAGCCGGTCTTCCTCCGGGAACTGAAGGAGCTGCGAGTTGAACAGGTAGGACGAGATCGCATCTGCAAGCGGCACTTCCGCATCCGGCACCATGACGGGTTTCAGAGCGAACCGCCCCTCGGCCGCCCGCCGGAGCGCGGCCAGCGTACCGGCCGTGTCTTCGAAGGCAAACTCATGAAAGAACAAGGTATCCAGCGCGCCGACGCACACGACATCATTGTGAAACGCGCCCGCCTCGATGGCGCGGCGCGACTGACGTGCGAAAACCACGCGTGCCGCATCCAGTTCGTGGGAGCGCGCAACGGATTCGGACGCAAGCCGGGTTTGCCTTGCCGGAAAGCCGGCGGCAGACTCGCCGACATCCCGGCCATAAACGAACAGTTCTACCCCCGGCGCGCCATGCTCCGCGCACAGACGGACATGATTGGCTGCGCCTTCGTCGGCAAAATCGGCATGGGCAGGCAATGCGCCGTGAACGGCAAACCTGTCTTCGCCCGGAAAAATCGAGATCAACGTGGCCGTGGTATCCGGATGCTCGAGGCTGCGGTGAAGCATGGTGGAGAGATTGGCCGGCGTGAAGTGGAGTCGGCCATCGCCCGTGTCTCCCGACGGCGACACTGTCGCGGCATTCGCGGTCCACATGCTGCTGGCGGAATAGGCGGCTTTCAGCAGGCGCGGAGAACTACGCGCGGCCGCCTCGATCATCTGCGCGTCAGTGCCGGAAAATCCGGCTGCCGCCAGCAAGTCGAAACTCGGCCGCGCCAGCGGCGGCAGCACACCTTGCACGAGGCCTGCGCGCACCAGCGTGCGCATCTTCTCAAGGCCCTGCACCGCCGCCTCGCGCGGGTTGGACACATCGCCCGCATTGCGTGCGCTGGCGAGGTTTCCGTCCGACAGGCCGCCATAATTGTGGCTTGGCCCGATCAGGCCGTCGAAATTCACTTCCACGGCAAAGCTCATGCGGAGGCCTCGACGATCCATGTGGCCGCTTTGAGCCGCGTGCGTCCTTCGGCGTCTGCGAGGTCCTGCACGCGGGCCACCAGCGCGTCCCTGATCTTCACGGCATCGAGTCCCTGCTCCGCGATTGCACGTGACAGAGGACCAATTTCGAGCATGAAATCAGCCGTCTCGGACGCTGTCGCCCCCGGCAACTCGATCAGCCCGTCCCAGGGCGAAATCTGAATACCCGTCCACCCGGAGTCCGTCAGTACACGTTCGATATGTTCGCGCGGCCCGAAAGCAAAGGGACCCGGCGTACCGGGCTCCGGCGGTTTGGGTGGCTCGCGCAGGAACGGCATGGCCGCCAGGATGGGCGCAAGGGCCCATTCATTCTCGGCCAGCGGACGCCAGCAGGCGAACACCAGACGGCCGCCCGGCGAGGCGCCTTTCCGGATGTTGGCAAACGCCGCGACCGGATCCGCAAAGAACATCACGCCGAAGCGCGAAACAACCAGGTTCGCCGGTTGTTCCGGTGTCCAGTCTGCCGCGTCGGCCACCACGAAACGCGTGCCTGGCGCGTTTACCGCCGCGCGGCGGCGGGCGACGGCGATCAGCGGCTCCGAGACATCCACGCCGGTCGCCACCGCGCCTTTGCCAGCCACCGCCAATGACAAGGCCCCCGCGCCGCAACCAATGTCGGTTACCGATTCGCCCGCCACGGGCTTTGCGGCCGCCAGCACGCCATCGAGAAACGGGCGCAGCATCTTGTCGAGCCGGTCAGCATCCCGCACCCATTTCCGGCCTGCGGCGCCGTTCCAATAGTCAATCTGAGCCGTGTTATCCATCATCTGCCTCTCAGGCCGGAAATCCCGGCGCCGTCATTCGCGCGGCCTTGGCGGCAAGCTGGCTGGCCTGCGGCCAGGCGCAATAATCCGCTGCATAATACGCCCCCGGACGGAAATTTCCCGACAGGCCGGGTCCGCCAAACGGCATGGACCCACTGGCACCGGCAGTCAGGCGATTGCGGTTCAGCACGCCTGCCCGCATCTCGTGGTAGGCGCGCTCCCAGAGCGCGTCATCGTCGCAGACAAGGCCGCCAGACAAGCCGTATCTGGTCGCGTTGGCGCGCTCGACAGCTTCATCGAACGTCTTTACACGGATAACCTGCATCAGCGGGCCGAACAGTTCTTCATCCGGAAACCCGGACGCTCCGGTGACATCCACAATGCCGGGCGAGACGAATCCGCCGCCCCGCTCCATGCCGGCGAGTGCCAGCACGGGCGCTGCGCCATGCGAGATCAGCATGTCCTGAAACGCGATTGCCTGATGGCGCGCATGTTCCGAAACGAGTGGTCCCATGAAAATATCGGGTTCGTTCCAGGCACCGACCTTGAGCTGCCGCGCCCGTTCAACGACCGCCTCGATCACGGCGTCGCCGAAGCGCCCTTCCGGCAGAATGACCCGGCGCGCACAGGAGCAGCGCTGGCCGGTCGTCAGGAACGCCGATTGCGCCGCGATGTCTGCGGCGGCGTCGACATCTGCCGGATCCCAGATGATCAGCGGATTGTTGCCACCCATCTCGAGCGCAAGAATGACATTCGGGCGCCCCGCGAAATGCTTGTGGAAGAACACGCCCGTTGCCGCCGAGCCCGTGAACAACAGCCCGTCAATCTCTTGATCAATCAGGGCCGCGCCCGTCTCGCGCCCGCCCTGAACAATGTTGAGGCAGCCCGGCGGTAGCCCAGCGGCAGCGAAACACTCCGCCATCAGCGCCGCCACACCCGGCGCCAGTTCGGACGGCTTGAACACACAGGTATTGCCCGCCAGGAGCGCCGGAACGATGTGCCCGTTCGGCAGATGACCCGGAAAATTGAAGGGTCCGAACACCGCCATCACGCCGTGCGGGCGATGCGTCAGCTGCGCCGAGCCGAACGCGGCCGCCTCGGTCTTCTCTCCCGCCCGTTCCCGCTGCGCAGCAATCGAGACGCTGATCTTAGCCTTCATCGTGGCGGCTTCGCCGCGCGAATCCCACAGCGCCTTGCCCATGTCGCGGCTGATCACTTCGGCGATCGCTTCCGCGCGCTTGCCGATTTCGTCCGCATACCCCTCAAGGATGGCAGTGCGCTCTGCCTGCGGCCTCCGCGACCAGTCCCGGAATGCCCTGCGCGCGGACGATACGGCTTCAGCGACTTCCCCGCCGTCCGCTGCCGCGCCCTGCCAGGTCACCTCTCCGGTCGCCGGGCACGCCTTTGCGAACACCGCGCCGCGTCCTGCGCGCCATTGTCCGTCAATGTAAACACCGTCCACCATCAATTGCTCCGTACCCAGACCCTTGCCGGCGATCCGGGCTTCAGCTTGAGCGCGTCCAATACGTCCGGCGTCGCCACCAGCCCCGTCTCGCCGCACTTCACGAACTTGCCGAGCGTGACCCGGAAATCCGGCAACCGGTTGCTCGACAGCATCCCCTGCCGCGCGTCCGGATCGCCAGAAGTCTCGCCCGCCTCGACGGTGACGACCCGGCTTTCCTGGATCGTGCGGATATGCCGGCGCTGCGCCGCCACAAGCGGCCCGCCGTCGAAGATATCCACCGTCCGGTCAAACTCGAAGCCTTCCCACTGCAGCAGCTTGTAAGCCCCCACACCGTCGGAATGGCACCGGCCGATCACTTCCCGCGCTTCCGGCGGCAGAAGGTCCACATAGATCGGATAGCGCGGCATCAGGTCGACAATGAACTGGTTGTCGGTGGTCGCCGACAGCTTGTCTGCGTCGGCAAAATCCATCCGGAAAAAGTGCCGCCCCAGGCATTCCCAGAAAGGCGACGTACCCTGATCATCGACCACACCGCGCAGCTCCGCGAGCACCTTGTCGCTGAACCGCTCCGGCGCCGCCGCCATCAACAGGTAGCGCGACTGCGCGGCCAGCCGCCCCGCCCCGCCGCCGCGGTGATCCGGCTTCAGGAACAGCGTGCCGACTTCCGTGAAGCCGACATACTCGTTCGTCAGTACCAGCGCGTCCATGTCGAACCGAAGGTTCCCCGCCGCCTCGCTGGCCTGCGCCAGTGTAATGATCCGGTAGTTGAAGAAGGGCTGGTCGATCCCCGTTCCCGCCTTCACCGCCGAACACCCGACAACCTGGCCCGTCTCCACGTGCTCCATCATCATCAGGTATTTGCCGAACTGCAGATTCCGCTGCCGGCCGTTGAACGCGCGATCGGATTTCTCCAGCCGCTCCCGCAGGATCGGCTCATCCACCGGCAGGCTGGTAAATCCGGGTCCGGACAATTCCGCCAGCTGGGTCAGCGCGCCGAGATCATCCAGCCGCGAGGGACGCATCACATAGGTCGTCGCCATGATCAGCGCCCCATCAGGTCCTTGATGCGCCGGCCATCAAGGCGGCCATCGGCGAGCCGGTTCAGGATCAGCGCAGACAGCAGCGCCCGTTCCGGAAAGCTCTCTGTAATGACGAATTCATCGTTCGAATGAATCCGCCCGCCCCGCACACCCAGCGTATCCACGTTCGGCACGCCCGCGGCGAAGATGTTGTTGCCCTCGCACACGCCGCCCGTGTCCACGAACTCGATGTCGAGCCCGATGGCGCGGCCTGTCGCATGCACCGCGTCGAACAAGGCCTGCTGCGCGCTGTTGCGCGGCTTGGGCGGGCGATAGAATCCGCCGTGCAGGTGACCGTGAATGCCGTCCCGCGAGGTCGCCTTCTCGAACAGGCGCTGAACCTGCTGCGTCGCCCATTCCGCCGCCTGCTGGTCCGGCGCCCGCGCGCCGAAGCGGACAATCGCCAGATCCGGCACGATATTGACCGGCGCGCCGCCATCGATGGAGCCGACATTGAACGTCACGCCGCCGAACTGGTTGTTGAGCGCCTCCAGGCCGACCACAAGCTCCGCCGCCGCTTCGATGGCGCTGCGGCCCTCGTCCTTGGCGCGGCCTGCATGCGCGGCGCGGCCGTGCAGCACGATATCAAACACCGCAGAGCCTTTGCGCCCGCCCGCCATGGCCCCGGTCTCCATCGCCGGCTCGTACGTCATGCCGATCAGCGCGCCGGAGGAGGCCGCGCGCGTCAGCGCTTCGCCGCTTGAAAAATTCCCGATCTCTTCATCCGGGGTCAGAACAATCCGGTAGCCCAGCGTGTCCTTCAGGCGGCCTGCTTCAAACGCCTTGAGCGCTTCCAGCATGACGCAGATCCCGCCCTTCATGTCCGCCATACCGGGGCCGTTGATCGTGCCGTCCCCGCGGTCGGTCACCGTTTCGAAAACGCCCGGCGAAAACACCGTGTCATAGTGGCCGGACATGACGACCTGCACCGGCGCCTGCGGGCGCGAAGTGATTTCCACGATCGGACCAGAATGGGTTTCCGTCACCTTGCCGTCAGCGCCCACAGCCTCAAAGCCTGGGCCCTGAACCAGCTGGATGTCAGCCTCGAGGGCGGCGAACGCGTCCGCCAGTTTCGGCGCGAAGCGTTTGAGCCCGTCAGTGTTCAGACTGCCGGTATTGTGCGCCGACCAGCTGCGTGTGCGCTCCAGCATGCCGGCCGCGCCGGCATAGAGGCGCTCGCGCGCGGCTTCATCATCGGCGGAAAGCTGTGTGAGGTCTGTCATGGGCCCTTGGTTTCACAGCTCGAACAGGGCGGCAAGCCTTGGCCGCGCAGCCCTAAAACAAAAACGGCCCGGCAAACCTGCCGGGCCGTCTTATTTGCAGGTCTTTCAGGAGTTACTGAACGACGATCGTGACTTCCGAACGACGGTTCAGCGGCTCGCGCACGCCGTCATTGGTTGCCTTGGCAAGGGCGGTTTCGCCTTTACCCGACTTGTCGATCGTGGCCGTGATGCCGGCTGCCGAGAGGGCAGCTGCAACGACGTCTGCGCGGCGAACCGACAGAGCAGCGTTGTAAGCAGTGCCGCCCGACGTGTCGGTGTGACCGATGATCGAGACGGAACCCGCGGCGCAACCGGTGCCGGCTGCGATGTTCGCAACGGCCTGGTCGATAACGGCAGCAGCCTGGCTCGTCAGGTCCGAGCGATCCCACTCGAAGTACACGACGAACTGCTGGTTGAGAGCCGAACACTGCTGCGCAACAGTCTCGGTCGTCTCCACCGGCGGAGGCGGTGGTGGCGGCGGAGGCGGTGGAGGAGGTGGCGGCGGAGGTGGCGGCGGAGGTGCCGGCGGCGGTGGCGTCACGCCGAAAGCGTAGCGCAGGCCGATGGTTGCCGTGTGATCCGTGTAGTCCACATCGTAGTTCTGACCGGTGTGCTTGCCGTCATACTCAAGATCTTCAGCGCTGAAATACTTGTAGCCGAGATCCATGGTGAGACGGTCAGAGAGCTGGAAACCGATACCGGCGAGACCCTGCCAGGCCAGGCCTGTTGCTGTGTCGCTGAAGCCGTTGGTTGCGCTCTGGTTCGGCGCAACGCCGATCGAACGGTTGGAAGCCTTGGCGCGGATACGTGCGCCGCCGACGCCAGCGCCGATGTACGGTTTGATCGTGCCATCTTTGTTGAAATCATAGATACCGTTGGCCATCAGATCCATCACGGTAACGTAGCCGTCCGGATTGACCGTGGTGCCGGGTGCCGTGCCGCCGATGAAGGTCGGGACGTCAAGGTCGCCGGTGCGGTAGCCCATGGCGCCTTCGAAGCGCAGGCCGTTCTCGAAGCCATAACCCAGGCCAACGCTGCCGCCGAGCATTTCGGACGGATCCGAATCACCAGCCAGCTTGCCGTTCACAGACGCCGTGGCGTCGTGGTCTACGCGGCCTTCAAAAGTATACGAAAGGTCGGTACGTCCGTACCAGCCCTCGGCGTGAGCAGTCAGGCCAGCAGACGCAAAAGCGGCCGCGGCAGTCGCGCACATAAGAGTTTTCTTCATACTCAATCCCCTTCTGTGTGCCGAGGGCGGGATTGCCTTCGGCCGCAGGATGATACGGATGAACCGCATATTGGCGTGTTAATCCGTTTTTTCGGAATCTGCGAGCGAAATCCGGGTAAAAGTAGCCAATTACCGTGGAAAAGTCCGCACACCGCGGCCCTTTTGCAACACGTGCCCTAACCTGCGTCAGTCACGTAATTTATAGTAAAAATACAAGGAACGGGGTGATGGTACCGCCTCCCCGGCTTGAACGGGGGACCTCTGGTTCCACAAACCAGCGCTCTATCCAACTGAGCTAAGGCGGCAATCGGATTTCGGCATACAGGCGAGGCCCTGACGATTCAAGGCCGGGCGCATGCCGGATGTGTGATTCTCAGACCTTCACGACCTGGTCAAATTCCAGATCCACTGGGGTCCCGCGGCCGAAGATCGACACGGTCACCTTCAGGCGGCCATTGGCTTCGTCGATTTCCTCGACAGCGCCTTCGAAGCCCTGGAACGGACCATCGTTGACCTGAACCTGCTCACCAATCTCGAAGGTGATGCGGGCCCGTGGGCGTTCGGCCGCCACGTCGGTCGACTTGCCAAGGATCCGGTCGACTTCACGCTGGCGGACAGGAAGCGGCTTCTTGCCGCCTTCGGCGCCGAGGAAGCCGGAGACCTTCGGCGTGTCTTTGACGAGGTGATAGATATCGTCTGTCAACTGGGCTTTCATCAGCACGTAGCCGGGGAAATAGCGCCGTTCGACGGTCCGTTTCTTGCCGCGGGCGACTTCCACCACTTCTTCGGTCGGCACCTCGATCTCTTCGATGAGGTGCGTCAGGCCCTTGCGTTCGGCTTGCTCACGAATCGTGCCGGCGACCTTCTTTTCGAAGTTCGAGTAGGCGTGGACGATATACCATTTGGCTTCAGGCATGGGCCGAGAGCGCTCCTGTTGATCTGGATTCGCGGTAAGCACCCTC
>Ga0163144_10002162_pt1 | contig 45915 bp, 41 predicted proteins | sample OliLak19BULKMAT1_FD_123175 | JGI IMG/M metagenome (GOLD analysis project Ga0163144, IMG submission 123175) | Freshwater microbial mat bacterial communities from Lake Vanda, McMurdo Dry Valleys, Antarctica - Oligotrophic Lake LV.19.BULKMAT1 | ecosystem: Environmental > Aquatic > Freshwater >... | reverse complement strand
GCCGGGCCGTCCGATCGTGCGCGATCCGGAACAGGTGGAGCTCGCCGACGTGCTGCTGATCGAGTCCACCTATGGCGATCGTGCGCATCGCGACCAGTCGGCCACGCTGATCGAACTGGAGCAGGTGCTGGGCGATACGCTGCGACGCGGCGGCAATTTCATCGTGCCGGCCTTCGCGGTTGGACGTACCCAGGAAATCCTCTATCACCTCGACGAGCTGGCGCGCGCCGGCCGGCTGCCGGAAATGCAGGTGTACGTCGATTCGCCGATGGCCACGGCCGCGACGCAGATCACCGCCAGGCACCTTGCGCTTTTCGACGAGGAAGCCCGCGCCCTCGAGTCGTGGCGGCGGAACGCGAACGGCCGCTCCGCGGTGCGGTTCGTCGCGAGCGCAGAAGAGTCGATGGCCCTGAATGCCCGGCGCTCGGGCGCGGCCATCATCGCGGCGAGGGGCATGTGCGACGCCGGGCGGGTGCGCCATCACCTGGCGCACAATCTCCCGCGCGCCGAGTGCAGCGTGCTGATCGCCGGTTTCCAGGCCCAGGGCTCGCTCGGCCGGCGTCTCGTCGATGGCGCGCGAAGGGTGCGCATCTTCGGTGAGGAAATCCCGGTGCGTGCCTCGATCCACACGCTGGGTGGGCTCTCCGCGCATGCCGACCAGCCGGCGCTGCTGGCCTGGGCTTCGCACTTCCGTCGTGCTCCGCGCAACACGTTCGTGATGCACGGCGAGCCAGCCAGCGCGCAGGCCCTGGCCGCACGCCTGGAGTCCGATCTCGGCTGGCGTGCCGTCGTGCCGGACGCGGACCGCAGCGCGACCTTCTGACCTCGCACCGCCGCTCCCGCAGGATCACGCGCTGGCGCCGCAGGCGCCGCGGGATCGCGGCTCGTCAGCTGCGCTGGGTCTCCAGCCAAGCGAGTCCTTCCGACGCCTGCACCAGGTTCAACGCAATGCCGTCGGGATCGCGAACGATCGCTTCGCTGGCTTCGACGCCCGGAATGCGGAAGGACTCGGGCCCGCTGACGAGGCTGCCTCCCGACGCGGCCACGGCGCGCAGCGCTGCCGCGAGATCGCGCACGTAGTAGACCAGCACCGCCTCACCGAAGCGGACCCCGTCGGGTCGTGGCGGGCAAGGCGGTGCGGCCTCGGCCAGCTCGAACAGGCCGATCATCCCGAAGTCCGGCGCCGGCCTGCCGTCGATTTGCTTCGGCTTCAGAATCAGCGCGCGCAGGCGCGCATCGGGACGGAAGCCGAGCAGCTTCCAGGAGATGGTCTGTGTGAGGTCTGCATCGAGGTAGACCCCGTGCAGCTCGAGGACCGACTCGTAGAACGCGTGGCTTCGGGCGAGGTCGCGCACCATCAGCGCGGTGCGGATCAGCGGGCTGGCCAAGGCGATGCTCCGGTTAACGGCGTTGGCGTCGCACTTTACCCCGGTTGGCGTGTCTCCGAGTCCCGCTGCGCGATATCGGACGCCCTCTCAGGGCCGCGGCGGCCGCGCCCCCATCGGCGGCGCGACCGGCGCGGGGAAGGTGAGACCTGCCCAGTCGCCACCGAAATACGCCAGCACCCCCGGGGGCAGCATGCCCGGCGTGAGCACGCGTTCGACGGCCGGGCGCCCCGGCTCCGAGAGGTCGATGATCTCCGCCTGCGCCGCGCCCAGCGATTCGTCGTAGAGGCTGACGATCGGCGTGAGTCGCGACTGCTCGCTGACCCGCATCACGCGCGCGATGTTGCCGTCCGCCAGAGCCACGAACGAGCCCGGCGGATAGACAGTCAGCGCTGCGATCACGTGGTCGACCGCATCTGCGCCGCAGGCGCCGCGCATTCCACGATAGAGCTGCGCCAGCGCCAGCGCCGGCACGCAAGCTCCGTCGCGGCTGGCGCGCAGCTGGAACTCGCGGATGGCGCCGACCACGAGCGCGAGCGGCTGGATCGAATCCCCGGAATCACCGCCGGGAAAGCCGCGTCCGTCGAGCCGCTCGCGATGCTGGTGCACGATGCGCACGACCTCGGGCGGAAAATCGCCCTGCTCACGCAGGATGTCGGCGCCGAGCCGCGGATACTCGCGGAACTCGCGGAACTCGTCGCGGGTTCGCAGACGGGTCTCGTCGCGCAGTGTCGGCGCGATGCGCGACATCCCGATGCCGTGCAGCATCGCAGCGGTGGTCAGCACCTGCAGCTCTGCCGCACCGAGCCGCAGCCGACGCCCGACGGCTGCCGCGAGCGCGGCCGCGTCGCGTGACAGGCAAGCCTGGCGACGCCCGGCGCCCACCGGCGTCGGCACCGGCGCCAGGGTCAGCGGGCGCTCGCGCCCGGCCGCGAGCGAGAGCACGCCGCGTACCGCGCCCCGGATCGCCTCGACGCCCTGCGCATCGCCGGCGTCGAGCATCGCCAGCGCCGCGCCGGTGTGCTCGATCGCCCCGAGATAGTCCTCGCGGGCCTGCAGCAGGTTCTCGCGGGTGCGACGCACGTCGGCCGTGTGGGTCGCCTTGCGGCTCTTGAGCCGGGCAGCGCCCGCGACGACATCTGCGATCTCCGGGACGGCGGCGGTATCGGCGGACGAGATCCTCGAGCCGCCGCGGCTGGCGACGGCAGCGCGCGGTCCATCGTCACCCTGGCCGTGACCGTGGCCGTGGCCGACCGCCCGGCCATGCGACAGCTGCGAGCGCTGCGGATCGATGAACAACTGCGACAGCCCGGCGCCGCGGATCAGCGTGAGTTCTTCGGTCGTCGCGATGCGAAACCGGCTCTGCAGGAAGGGGTGTTCGAACCAGCGGTCGCCGATGCGCACGAAGTGACCGACGCGCAGCTGGTCCGCCGCGATGGGTTGCCATGCCACCGAATTCACGAGTCCGACCTCGACGCAGTGCGTGCCTTTGCGCGCCTGATCGACGCGTCCTGCCACGTTACGCCCGGGGCTGCCGGCGCGAGGCTGTCACAGCGCACAAATGCGCGGGCGTTCCGTGAAGTCGGCGCATCGTTCGGTGACCCGCGTCCGGCCAGCGGCAAACGTTTGCCGCCGTGGCGCCCAGTGCGGCGGTCCGCCCGGGATTCGCGCAATCCGGGGCGGGCGGGCGGCTATTTCCCCCGGGCGGCCGCGGGCGCCGGCACGGCGGCGGGAGGAGTCATCGTGTAGCCGAGCTGGCGATAGATGCTGACCGTGTCGTTATTGCCCCAGCGCTCGACGACCTTGCCGTTCTCGAAGCGATAGATGTCGATCGCGCTGACCGAGAACGGCTTGCCGGTCGGCGGATGCCCGTCGAGGCCGATCTTGTCGGTGCTGTGCACCATCGTGCGCACCGTCACGTAATCGCCGGCGCAGATGATCAGGTCGTCTGCGAGTACGCGCTCCGGGTTGTTCTTCTTCGACGCCGCCCACATGGCCGCCATCTGCGAGGACTTGACCTTGCTGGTGACGCCGCCACCGCTGTCCTGGTTGTGCGAGAGCACTTCCGGCGCGTAGAACTCGTTGACGCGGCTGGAGTCGCGGTCGGAGAACAGCACCTTGTGGATCTGCAGGTAGGTCTGCAGGTTCTTTTCGTTGCCTTGGCAGGCGATGGTCGGCTTGTTCGCGGCCGGTGCATCGGCCGCCTGGGCCGAAATGGAACCGGCAGCCAGCACGGTCAGGGTCGCGGCAACAACGGGCATCGGCAGTCGCATGGGAGCCTCCTGGCAGATCCTGGACACGCGGCGCGGGATGGCGCCGCGCGCCGATTCTAGCCCGCGTACGCGGCGGTTGGCGCGGACGGCCCGACTGCCGCATCGTCTGGTGGTGGGCCGCACTTGTCCCACGGCGGCATCGGGCGCCATGGACGCCGCAGGCAGCCCGTGGCATACCGTCGTGATGTCTCCGCTGCTGACGCGCGCCGTCCAGGACGCCTTGCTCGATGCCGTGCGCGCGCAGCGCCCGACGCTCGAATGCTCGCTCGATCTGGAGCGCACGCGGACCGTGGTCGAGGTCGATCGCGAGGGCTGGACCTTCCAGGGCGCCCGATATCCGCACCTCGAGCCCTGCCGGGAGCGCACGGTCTACCACTGGACCGGCAGCGGATTCGAGCCGGTGGCGCGCTATTCGGGGTCGCTGATCAAGCTGGTGCCGACGCGCTGGGGCGCGCCGACCTTCGAGATCGACGGCGTCAAGATGCTGCCGAGCGAGAAGCTCTCGCCCTGGGTTGACGCGGAGCGCAAGGTGAGCCTCGTGGCGCCACGCGGCAAGCGGGTGCTAGACACCTGCGGCGGACTGGGCTACTTCGCCGCCTGGTGCCTGGCAGGCGGCGCCACGCAGGTGCGGTCGTTCGAGAAGAATCCCGACGTGCTCTGGCTGCGGACGCTGAATCCGTGGTCGCCGCAGGTTCCCTGCGCTGGCCTCACGCTCGAATGCGCCGACATCGCGCAGCGCATCGATGCGCTGCCCGACCGGTCCTGTGAGGCGATCCTGCACGACCCACCGCGCTTCGGGATCGCGGGCGAGCTGTATTCACAACGCTTCTACGATGCGCTGGCGCGCGTGCTGGTGCGTGATGGCGTGCTGTTCCACTACACCGGCAGCCCGAACCGGCTCACCAGCGGCCGCGACGTGCCGGCTGAAGTGGCTGCCAGGCTGCAGCGCGCCGGATTACGCACCGAGCCCGTGGGAGACGGCGTGCTGGCGCAGCTTTCGCGATCTGGCAGGGCAGGGCCCGGGCAGCCCCCGGTGAGGGGCCGCCCGGACTCACGGACTCAGAAATTCCAGCGCAGGTTCACGCCGAAATAGCGCCGATCGTCACGCGGCACGCCACGCTGGGTGTTCGGGCCGTTGAGGATGTTCGTCGCGTAGGACTGGTCGGCCAGGTTCCTGCCGAGCAGGGAGAGGCGCCACTTGCCATCCGGATCGGACAACGCGATCGACGCGTTGATGACGTCGTAGGCCGGCTGGATGGTGTCCGGTGCGATCTGCAGCTGCATCTGCGTGTCGTCCTGGTAGGTCCAGTCCGCCCCGATGTCCAGCTGCATCGCGCCGACTGCTGTCTTGTAGTTGGCGCCGAGCACCGCCTTCCACTCGGGCGCGAACGGCAGGCGCGCGCCGTTCAGGGTGAGGCAACCGGCGTTGCCTGGCGGGCAGCGGAACGTCTCGACCTTCGCATCGGTGTAGGCGAGGGCGCCGGACAGCGTGAATGCACTGGTCAGGCGTGCCTCGAAGTCCGCCTCGGCGCCCTTCGACGAGACTTCGCCGGCATTGATCAGGCGCGTCACCACCACGCCGCCGACCAGGTCGGCGATGTTGGCCTGGTAGCCGTCGAACCTGATGTCGAACACGGCCAGGTTCAGGCGCAGGCGGTTGTCGAGCAGGGTCGACTTCAGGCCGAGCTCGTACGAGTCGGACTCCTCGGGCGCGATCGCGATGTCGTCGAAGGCCTGCATGTTGAAGAACGCGCCATAGGCCGGACCCTTGTAGCCGCGGGAGTAGGTGGCGTAGGCCATCGCGGCGTCGTTCAGGTCGAACTGCAGGCCGGCGCGACCGGAGGTGCCGGTCTCGGTGTTCGAGCCGGTGACCCGGCCGCGCGTGGCGCGCACGCCGGGCAGGTCGAGCGCGCCGCCGGTCGAGACGCGCCCGTGGTAGTACGACAGGTCGTCGTTCGTGTAGCGCGCGCCGAGGATGCCGCGGAAGCGATCGCTGAAGTTCAGCGTGGCTTCGCCGAACACCGCCCAGCTCTCGAGGTCGGCGCCGTAAGTCGCCACGCCGTTGTCGGGCCGCGGCGCCGCGCAGGGCGTCAGGCCGTTCGGCAGGGTGGCCAGCGTGCCGTTGCAGCGCGTGACGTCGCGGCGATAGACCTCGTCGGTCTTGGTCTTGAAGTAGAAGAGGCCCGCCACGTAGTCGAAGGAGCCGCCCGTGGCCGAGGCCAGGCGCAGTTCCTGCGAGACCTGATCGTTGTCGACGATGCCCTTGTCGGCGTTCTGGGTGATCTGGTTGTAGACCAGGTTCGTGCCGTCGAGGTCCTGGAACTGGGTATTGTCCCATTTGCGGTAGGCGGTGATCGAGGTCAGCGTCGATTCGCCGAGCCGCCAGTCGATCTGTGCCGACGCGCCATAGTTGCGGTCTTCGACCCGCTCCTTGACGTTCGTATACACCTTGTCGTTCTCGAGCGAGACCACGATCGGCGAGATCGCCGCGGTGATCGCCGCGTTGGCGCGGGTGAAGGGGCCGCGCGATCCGGTGTCGTCGGCCTCGGCCCAGTCGGCGATCAGCGTGACGTCGAGCGCGTCGCTGGGTGAGAACTCGAGCTTGCCGCGCGCGCCCTTGCGGTCGTAGCCGCCGACGTCTTCGCCCAGGAAAGTGTTGCGGATCACGCCGGGGAACTCGCCGTAGATGAGGTTCAGCGAGCCGCGGAGCGTGTCCGAGAGCGAGCCCGACACGCCGGCGCGTACGCGCTTTTCGTCGCCCTCGTACCAGCCGAGGTCCACCATCGCCTCGGTCTCGTCCGAGATCTTCTTCGAGACGATGTTGATCACGCCCGAAGACGCGTTCTTGCCGAACAGGGTGCCCTGCGGCCCGCGCAGCACTTCCATGCGCTCGACATCCATAAGGTCGAGCGTGCCCATGCCCGCACGCCCGAACACCACGCCGTCGACGACCGTCGCCACGCTCGGCTCGACGCCCGGGGACGTGGAGATCGTGCCGACGCCGCGGATGAACAGCGACGTGTCCTTGTTGGAGGCGTTGGCGCGGAAGTTCAGCGTGGGTATGCGGCTGGAGATCGCCTCGAGGCTGTTGAGGTTGCCCTGCTCGAGCTGCGCGCCGCTCAGCACCGAGACGGCCACCGGCACGTCCTGCAGCGAGGCCGCACGGCGCGTGGCGGTGACCGTGATCTCGTCGAGCTGCGCGCCGTCCTGCGGCGCGGCGTTCTGCGCCTGCGCGGCGCTGGCGGCGAGCGCCATCGCCACCGCGGCGTGGACCAGCTTGCGCATGGAGTGAGTGTCGGTATTGGCGTTGCGGGAAATCTTCATATGGCCCCCTCTTGGCGCACGTGACGGGTTCTACGTCGATGGGAGGCCGGCTTCGAAAGCGCCGTAAACCCTTCGATGTTCGCCATTCTCGGTGGGTCGCACCTAAAGTCAAGTCTCAGATGTCTTATATAAGAGTTGTTGTGGAAGAGTCACAGGGGTTGCACGAAGGTTGGCGCTGGGTTGGGCTGGAATGTGCGCGGACGCGGACCTGCGACTCGCGCAATGGCGGGCTCTGGTCGCCATGGAAGGCGAGGGGACGCCACGGGCTTGCGGTCATCTTCGGGTCGGGAGAGATGGTCGGGGTGAAAGGATTTGAACCTTCGACTCCTACGTCCCGAACGTAGTGCTCTACCAGGCTGAGCTACACCCCGATGCGCTCAGGACGAGCGCTCGACGGCGAACCGGGCGAGCGCGGCGAGGCCTTTCTTGTACGGGGACTCCGGCAGCGCATTCAGCGCGGTCAGAGCCTGATCGGCCTCGTCCTGAGCGAGCCGGCGAGTGTACTCAAGGGCGCCCGTCGATTCAATTGTGGCCAGGATCGGCCCCATCTCGTCGAGCCCGCCCTGTTCAATGGCGCGGCGGATCCGCTGGCGATCGTCTTCATTTCCGCTCTGGCGCAGGGCGTGGATCAGCGGCAGCGTCGGCTTGCCCTCGGCCAGGTCGTCGCCGAGATTCTTGCCGAGCTCCTCGGGGTCGGAACGGTAGTCGAGCAGGTCGTCGATCAACTGGTAGGCGGTGCCGAGGTGTTTGCCATAGTCCGCCAGAGTGCGCTGCAGGCTCGGGGACGCGCCGGCGAGCACGGCGGCGACCTCGCAACCGGACTCGAACAGCTTCGCGGTCTTGCGGTAGATGACCTCGAGATAACGCTGTTGCGTCGTCTCCGGGTCGTTGGCATTCATCAGCTGCAGCACTTCACCCTCGGCGATCACGTTGGTCGCCTCCGACATGATCTCCATCACGCGCTGCGAGCCGATCGCGGCCATCATCTGGAACGCGCGCGAATAGACGAAATCGCCGACCAGCACGCTGGCCTGATTGCCATAGATCGCGTTCGCCGTGAGCCGGCCGCGCCGCCGCGACGAGCTGTCCACCACGTCGTCGTGCAGCAGCGTCGCCGTGTGGATGAACTCGATGAACGCGGCCGCGTCGATGTGGCTGCTGCCCCCGTAGCCGCAGGTCCGCGCCGCGAGCAGCACGATCAGTGGCCGCAGCCGCTTGCCGCCGCCGGTGATGATGTGCTCGGCGATCTGGTCGACCAGCCCCACCGAGCTCTTCAGGCGCACGCGGATCACCGCATCGACGGCGCCGAGGTCGGGACGAACGAGATCCTTGATGTCTTTCAGTTGCATGTCATGGCGAATCGTAGCGGAGCGCGGCTGCCGGGAGAATGGTGGCGCGCCAACGTTGTGGCGGAACCTTCGATCGCGCCCGGGGCAGAGTCGGTCGGGCCTGCAGATCGGCGAGATCGGCGAGATCGGCGGGGCTAGCCGTGGCATGCAGGCCGTCGAGGAATCCCTGGGTCCCGCGGCGGGCTGCCCGGACAGGGGGCATTTGGACCGGGGTTCAGCACTTTGGCAAGTGCTTGAAACTTAAGAAAATCAACGTTTGACCGCGGGTCGGGCAAACCGTAGAATGCGCGGCCATTTCGCATTGGAGCGCAGCATGTACGCGGTCATCGCCACGGGCGGCAAACAGTATCGGGTCGAGGCGGGCAGCGTGCTGCGCATCGAGAAGCTCGCGGCCGAGCCGGGTGCCGAGGTGAAGTTCGACCAGGTGCTGCTCGTCGGCTCGGGCGAGTCCGTCAAGGTCGGCGCGCCGCTGCTCGGCGGCGCCTCGGTCAGCGCCACCGTCGAGAAGCACGGCCAGGGCGACAAGGTGAGCGTCGTCAAGTTCCGGCGCCGCAAGCACTATCTGCGGATGAAGAACCACCGTCAGAAGTACACCGAGATCAAGATCACCGGCATCGACGCCGGCTGATCAGCGGAGAACCACTCATGGCACATAAAAAGGCAGGCGGCAGTACCAAGAACGGCCGCGATTCCCACAGCAAGCGCCTCGGCGTCAAGGCTTACGGCGGCGAACAGGTCGTCGCGGGGAACATCATCATCCGCCAGCGCGGCACGCAGTACCGCCCCGGCGCGAACGTCGGCATCGGCACGGACCACACGTTGTTCGCGCTGAGCGACGGCAAGGTGAAGTTCCAGCGCAAGGGCGCCGAGCAGAAGATGTTCGTCAACGTCGTCGCGGACTGATCCGCGCGCCGGCTTCGACGACGAGACCCCGGCCTCGCGCCGGGGTTTTCGTTTCTGACGCCGGCATTCGATCCGTCATCCAGCTGGAGCAGTTTCAATGAAGTTCGTCGACGAAGCGCGCGTCAGAGTCCAGGCCGGCAACGGCGGGCGCGGCTGCGTCAGCTTCCGGCGCGAGAAGTTCATGCCCTTCGGCGGGCCGGACGGGGGTGATGGCGGCCTTGGCGGCAGCGTGTTCCTGCGCGCTGCGCCCGGCATCAACACGCTCGCGGACTTTCGCGTCGAGCGCAACTTCAAGGCGCAGTCCGGCGAGTCCGGCAGCGGCAACGACTGCTTCGGCCGCGGCGGCGAAGATCTCTACATCCCGGTGCCGGTGGGCACGACCGTGCGCGATTCCGAGACGGGCGAGGTGCTCGGCGACCTGACGAACGAGGGCGACGTGCTGGCGGTGGCGCAGGGCGGCAAGGGCGGCTGGGGCAACCAGAAGTTCAAGTCGAGCACCAACCGCGCGCCGCGCCAGTTCGGCCCAGGACTCCTTGGCGAGAAGCGCCTGCTCGAGCTCGAGCTCAAGGTCATCGCCGACGTCGGGCTGCTCGGCCTGCCGAACGCCGGCAAGTCGACGCTGATCCGCGCGGTCTCATCGGCACGTCCGAAGGTCGCCGACTATCCGTTCACGACCCTGCATCCGAACCTGGGCGTCGTCTATTGCGGCGAGCATCGCAGCTTCGTGATGGCCGACATCCCCGGGCTGATCGAGGGCGCCGCGGAAGGTGCGGGCCTCGGACATCGCTTCCTGCGCCACCTGCAGCGCACCCGCGTGCTGCTGCACCTGGTCGACATCGCGCCGCCCGAGGAGGACGCGGATCCGGTGCGCGACGTGCGCGCGATTGCCGCGGAGCTCGGGAAGTTCAGCGCCGATCTGATCGAGAAGCCGCGATGGCTGGTGATCAACAAGCGCGATCTGCTGCCCGACGCCGACGCGGAGAAGAAGGCGCGCGAGATCGTGCGGCGGCTGCGGCACAAGGGGCCGTGGTTCCTGATCTCGGGCGTCACTGGCGCCGGCACGCGCGAGCTTGCCGAGACGGTCATGCGGTTCCTCGAAGCCGAGGCCGCGAAGGCGCGCGAAGCGGCGGCTGCGGCGGCTGCCGATGCGGCAGCGGCAGCTGCGCTGCTGCCGCAGGTGATCCCGCGCTACAGCGGTCCGAAGCCCAAGGCGAAGACCCGCAAGCCGAAGCCGAAGAACGGTGCGAAGTCGACGCAGGCCGCCAAGACGCCGGCGAATGCGTAATGCGAAAGTCCGCCGGCGCATTGCGGCCGGCAAGCTGAAACTGCGGATCCGGGACCTGCGCAACCTCGGGCCGCGCAGCGAAGAGCTGCTTGCCCGGATCGGCATCCGCAGCGCTGACGGGCTGCGCAGGCGTGGCGCCGTCGAGGCCTACCTGGCACTGCGCCGGGTCGGCGCCACCCGCTCGCTGAACATGCTCTGGGCGATGGCCGGCGCGCTCGACCCCTGGCCCGAAGGCCAGGATTGGCGCGACGTCGCAGCTGGCGACCAGCGGCTGCCGTTGCTGCTCGCGGTCGACGATCCGACGGCTGCGCAGACAGTTGCCTCGTCCACGCGCCGTCGGAGGTTGGTGGCGCGAAGTCCTGGACGGGTGACGGGCGAGACGCCGGGCGCGGCGCTCGGCGACTGGGCGCCGGGCCTGCCATTCTTCGAGGGCCGTTCCTCGAACCCTGCAGGCGAGCGAGCGCCGGCTTCTAAAACGAACAGCCGGCCAAAGGCCGGCTCGTGATCGTCGGCCGCCCGAAAAGGGGCGGCGTCAGCGATCGCTCAGGCCAGCGCCTTGACCTTGGCGGCCAGGCGGCTCTTGTGCCGCGACGCCTTGTTGCGATGGACGATGCGCTTGTTGACGAGCGAATCGACCAGCGAAACGGCCTCGCGGTAGCTGCTCTGCGCAGCTTCCTTCTTGCCTGCGCCGATGGCCTCGTTGACCTTGCGGATGGCCGAGCGCGCGCGCGAGCGGAGCGTGATGTTCCGGGTGCGATGCTTGTCGGCCTGGCGGGCTGCCTTCTCGGCGGACTTGGTGTTGGCCACGAAAAACTCCGTTATGAATCAAGGGCGGCCGGAGGGTTCCGGGCCCAAAAAGGGACCGTAGTTTGCTCAGCGGCCCCCCGCTTGTCAACGGCGCGGTGATCCGGGCCGAACGGCGGTGCTTCGGTATAGTGCTGCCGCCCATGACTGCCGCCCCATGAGCCGAGCGATCTTCAAGAGCATCACGATCGTCGGCGTGACCACGCTGCTGTCGCGCATCACGGGATTGCTGCGCGACATGGTTTATTCGCAGGCCTTCGGCGCCGGCACGCTGATGGACGCGTTCCTGGTCGCGTTCAAGATCCCGAATTTCCTGCGCCGGCTGTTCGCGGAGGGCGCGTTCTCGCAGTCGTTCGTGCCGGTGATCTCGGAATACAAGGTACGTCGCTCGCAGGCCGAGGTGCGTGAGCTGGTCGCCGGCGTCTTCGGCACGCTTGGCGCGGTGCTGACGGTGGTCACGATCGTCGGGGTGATCGCCGCGCCGCTGATCATCCTGCTGTTCGCGCCCGGCTTCACGCAGCAGGGCGACAAGTACCAGCTCGCCGTGTCGATGTTGCGCTGGACGTTCCCGTACCTGTTCTTCGTCTCGCTGACGGCGTTGTTCAGCGGCGTGCTGAACAGCTATGGCCGCTTCGGCATCCCGGCGTTCACGCAGGTGATCATGAACCTGGTGATGATCCTGTTCGCCCTGGTGTTCGCGGCCCACAGCGAACAGCCGGGCGTGACGCTGGCGATCGGCGTGTTCGTGTCGGGCCTGCTGCAGTTGTTCTTCCAGATGCCGTTCGTCGCGCAGCTGGGACTGCTCGGCTGGCCGCGCTGGCGGCCGGCGGCGCAGGGCGTGCGGCAGATCGCACGACTGATGCTGCCCGGCATCGTCGGCTCCTCGATGGCGCAGGTCAGCCTGCTGCTGGATACGCTGATCGCTTCGTTTCTCGTCACCGGCAGCATCGCCTGGCTCTATTACGCGGACCGTCTGATGGAATTCGCGCTCGGTGTTTTCAGCATTGCGCTCGCAACCGTGATCCTGCCAGGGCTGTCGCGCCATCATGCGAACGGCTCGACCGAGCACTTCTCCGCGACACTCGACTGGGCGCTGCGCCTGGTGCTGCTGCTGGTCACGCCGGCGTCGGTGGCGCTGCTGGTGATCGCGGGGCCGATTACCGCGACGATCTTCGGCTACGGCAAGTTCAGCGATCACGACGTGCAGATGACGCAGTACGGGCTGATGGCCTACTCGTGGGGACTGCTCGGCTTCAGCCTCGTGAAGGTGCTGGCGCCGGGCTATTTCGCCCGCCAGAACACTCGTACTCCAGTACGCGTCGGGCTGATCGCGCTCGCCGCGAACCTCGGATTGAACGTCGCGATCGTGCTGCCGGCGGAGTATCTCGGTTTCCCCGTGCCGCACGTGCTGCTCGCGACCTCGACCTGCGTCGCCGCGGCGATCAACACCTGGCTGCTGTGGCGCGGGCTGCGCCGCGAGGGGATCTATCGTCCCGAGCCGGGGTGGAGCGCGCTGCTGGTGCGGATCCTGCTCGCGAACCTTGCCATGGCGGCGGTGCTGGCGTGGAGCGCCGGTGACCTGGCGGGCTGGCTGGAGGCCGCTGCCGCCACGCGGGCGCTGCGCCTCGGCGCCTCGATCGCGGCAGGCGCCGGCACCTATTTCGCGGTGCTCTACCTGGCCGGCCTGCGTTTCGAGCACTTGCGATCGGCTTCCGGCACGGCTTCGCCCTGACGCGACGGCCGCCCCGGCATGGGAAAGGTCGCGCCGATCGCCTATAATTTCCCATTGATTATCAAGCGTTTCGGTGGATCACATCGATGGAGCTCGTCCGCGGTCTCGGTCACTTCCGGGAGCGGCACCGGGGAGGTGTCGTCACACTCGGCGCCTTCGACGGCCTGCACCTCGGGCATCGGGCGCTGGTCGTGGAGGCGGTCGGCCTCGCGACGCGGCTGGGGCGGCCGGCGGTGATGCTGAGCTTCGAGCCGATGCCGCGCGAATACCTGCAGCCCGCGGATCCGCCGGCGCGGCTGACGAACTTCCGCGAGCGCTGGCGGCTGCTGCAGGGCACGGGGCTGGATGCGCTTTGCCTGATGCGCTTCGGTGCGCGGCTGCGTGCCATGTCGGGCGCCCAGTTCATCGACCTGCTGCGCGCCGCGATGCGGCCCGAGGCGTTCGTCGTCGGCTACGACTTCCGTTTCGGTCGCGAAGGCGAGGCGTCGGCGGCGACGCTGCGCGCCGAGGGCGAGCGCCAGGGCTTCGGCGTGCAGGTGGTGGCGCCGGTGCTGGTGGGCGGCGAGCGCGTCAGCAGCAGCACCGTGCGTCGCGCGCTCGTCGGGGGCGAGTTCGATCGCGCCGCCGGCCTGCTGGGCCGGCGCTATACGATGCGGGGGCGGGTCGTGTCCGGCCGGCGTCTGGGGCGCGAGCTCGGCTACCCGACCGCGAACCTGCGTCTGGAGCGCCGGCGGGTGCCGCTCGGCGGGATCTTCGCGGTGCGCGTGCGTGGCATCGGCGAGTCGCTGCGCGACGGCGTGGCCAGCCTCGGCACCCGACCGACGGTCGGCGGCGTCGAACCGCTGCTGGAGACGCACGTGTTCGATTTCGAGGGCGATCTCTACGGGCGTGAGCTCGAGGTGGAGTTCGTGCAGAAGATCCGCGACGAGGCGAGGTTCGACGGGCTCGAGGCCCTCGTCGCCCAGATGAACCTGGATGCGCTCGATGCGCGCCGCATCCTCGCCGCCTGAGTGGCGCGACAGTGACAGGAATACCAGTGACCGACTACAAGAACACGATCAACCTGCCGCGCACGGACTTCCCGATGAAGGCCGATCTCGCGCAGCGTGAACCGAAGATGCTGCAGCGCTGGCAGGAGCAGGGCACCTATGCGCAGCTGCGCGAGCTGGCCCGCGGGCGGCCGCGGTTCGTGCTGCATGACGGCCCGCCGTATGCGAACGGCGCGATCCACATCGGCCACGCCGTCAACAAGATACTCAAGGACATCATCGTCAAGTCGCGCGGCCTCGATGGGTTCGATGCGCCATACGTGCCCGGATGGGACTGCCACGGCCTGCCGATCGAGCTCGCGGTCGAGAAGAAGCATGGCCGCCCCGGCGGCAAGCTCGATGCCGCGGCGTTCCGCGCCGCCTGCCGCGCCTTCGCGAGCGAGCAGGTGTCGCTGCAGCGCGAGGACTTCAAGCGCCTCGGCGTGATCGGGGACTGGGATCGCCCGTACCTGACGATGGACCCGCAGTACGAGGCGCAGCAGATCCGCGCCTTCGGCGGCATCGTGCGCAACGGCCACCTCTACAAGGGCGCCAAGCCGGTGCACTGGTGCCTCGATTGTCGCTCGGCGCTCGCCGAGGCCGAGGTCGAATACGAGGACAAGACCTCGACCGCAATCGACGTGGCGTTCATCGCCGCCGACCGCGCCGACTTCGCGCGGCGGCTGGGCGTCGCGGCGCCGGGCGCCGCGGTGGGGCGCGTGGCGGTCGTGATCTGGACGACGACTCCTTGGACGCTGCCTGCCAACGAAGCGGTGGCGCTCGGGCCGGAGCTGAATTACTCGGTGTTCGAGGTGTCCGCAGCCGGTGTCGAAGCCGGTGTGGGCGCCGACGGAGCCGTCGATCCGACGCCACCGTCGGCTGCGAAAAGCTGCGACTGGCTCGTGCTCGCGGACGATCTCGCGGCGCAGTGCCTGCAGCGCTACGGCGTGGATCCTGCAAGCGCGCGCGTCGTGGCGCGCCTCGATGGCAAGGCCCTCGAAGGCCTGCAGCTCGAGCATCCGTTCCATGAGCGGCGCGTGCCGGTCATCCTCGGCGTGCACGTCACGCTCGAGACCGGCACCGGCGCCGTGCATACCGCGCCTGCGCACGGCCAGGACGATTTCATCGTCGGGCAGCGCTACGGCCTCCCGGTGCGCAATCCGGTCGCGGCCGACGGGCGCTTCATCGAAGGTACGGCGTTCTTCGCCGGCCAGAAGGTGGAGGAGGCGACCCCGGACATCGTCGCGCTGCTGCGCGCGCGCGGCCGGCTGCTCGCCGCCGCGGCCTATCGCCACAGCTATCCGCATTGCTGGCGCCACAAGACACCGGTGATCTTCCGCGCGACGCCGCAGTGGTTCATCAGCATGGACCAGAAAGGCCTGCGCGCGAACGCGCTGCGCGACATCAAGGGGGTGGCCTGGACGCCTTCCTGGGGCGAGCAGCGCATCACCGGCATGATCGAGAACCGGCCCGACTGGTGCATCTCGCGCCAGCGCACCTGGGGCGTGCCGATCGCGCTGTTCGTGCACCGTTCGAGTGGCGAGCTGCATCCGCGCACGCTCGAGCTGCTCGGCGCGGTCGCGGATCGCGTCGCCGTTGGCGGCATCGACGCCTGGTTCGCGCTCGATCCTGCCGAGCTGCTCGGCGCCGAAGCGGCCGACTACGAGAAGGTGACGGACGTGATGGACGTCTGGGCCGACTCGGGATTGTCGTTCGAATGCGTAGGCGCCGCGCGCCCGGAAGTGCCGTCGCCCGCCGACCTGTACCTGGAGGGTTCCGACCAGCATCGTGGCTGGTTCCATTCGTCGTTGCTGATGTCGGAGGCGCTGTATGCGCGCGCCCCCTATCGCGGCGTGCTGACCCACGGCTTCACGGTCGACGACAAGGGCCGGAAGATGTCGAAATCGCTCGGCAACGTGATCGCGCCGCAGAAGGTGATGCAGAACCTCGGCGCCGACGTGCTGCGCCTGTGGGTGGCGTCCACCGACTACGCGAACGAGATGAGTGTCTCCGACGAGATCCTGAAGCGGATGTCCGACTCCTATCGCCGGATGCGCAACACGTTGCGCTTCCTGCTCGGCAATCTCGCCGGCTTCGATCCGCAGCGCGACGCGGTGCCGGTGCACGAGATGGTGGCGCTCGACCGCTGGGCGCTCGGGCGCGCCCGCGCTCTGCAGGACGAGGTGGTCGCGGCTTATTGCAGCTACGACTTCCATTCGATCTACCAGAAAGTGCACAACTTCTGCGTCGTGGACCTCGGCGGATGCTATCTCGACGTGACCAAGGACCGGCTCTACACGATGCAGGTCGGAAGCCGGCCGCGGCGCTCCGCGCAGACCGCGATGCATCACATCGCCGAAGCGATGGTGCGCTGGCTCGCTCCGATCCTGTCGTTCACCGCCGAGGAAGTGTGGGGCCACCTGCCGGGTCCGCGGGCCGCCTCGGTGCTGCATGCCACCTGGCACGTGCTGCCGGCGGACGATGCGCCCTCGATCGACTGGCCCGCACTGATCGCGCTGCGCGCCGACGTTCAACGCGAGCTCGAACGGCTGCGCGAGGCGGCCCAGATCGGCGCACCGCTGCAGGCTCGGGTCGAGTTGCTGTGCACGCCGGAGAATTTGGCCACGTTCGCAGCGCTCGGGGACGAACTGCGTTTCCTGCTGATCACGTCGGAGGCGAAGGTCACGGCCATGGCCGCCGGCGCCGGCGCGCCGGACGCTGCCGTCGAGGCGCCGTCGCGCGCTGGCGTGTGGGTCCGCGCGCTGCCGTGCGCGGCGCCGAAATGCGTGCGCTGCTGGCACCTGCGCATCGACGTCGGCCAGGACACCGCACATCCCGAGTTATGCCTGCGCTGCGTGTCGAACGTCGAAGGTCCCGGTGAAGAGAGGGTGTTCGCGTGAGCGCCGGCGGCACGGACGCCGCGTTCGGGGGCGGCAGGCCCCCGATCCTGGAGAGCGGCTGGCGCTGGTTGCCGCTGGCGGTCGGGGTGGTGGCGGCTGACCAGCTGAGCAAGGGCTGGATCGAGCGCGCGTTCGCGCTCTACGATTCGGTGCCGGTGCTGCCGGTGCTGGACATCACGCGCCTGCACAACCCGGGGGCGGCGTTCAGCTTCCTGGCCGGCGCCGGCGGCTGGCAGCGCTGGGCCTTCACGGCGCTGGCGCTGGGCGTCAGCGTGGCGATCCTCGTCTGGTTGCGCGGCGTGCCGGCGCGTTCGCAGTTGGCGCTGGCCGCGGGCCTTGCGCTGATCCTCGGCGGCGCGATCGGCAACGTGCTCGACCGGATCGAGCACGGATTCGTCGTGGACTTCATCCACGTCCACTGGGGCCGGGCGTATTTCCCGGCCTTCAACGTCGCCGATGCCGCGATCACGGTCGGCGCTGGGCTTTTGCTGCTCGATGCCTTGCTGGAATGGCGTCGCGAGAGGTCTGTCCGATGAAAATGAAGCTGGCCAATCCCCGCGGGTTCTGCGCGGGTGTCGATCGCGCGATCGAGATCGTCGAACGCGCGATCGCGTTGTTCGGTGCGCCGATCCACGTGCGCCACGAGGTGGTGCACAACCGGCACGTCGTCGAGCGGCTGCGCACGATGGGCGCGGTGTTCGTCGAGGAGCTCGAGGAGGTGCCCGACGGCGCCACCGTGATCTTCTCGGCGCATGGCGTCGCGCGCGCAGTCGAGGATGAAGCGACGCGTCGTGGCCTGAATGTCTTCGATGCGACCTGCCCCCTGGTCACCAAGGTGCACATGGAAGTGCGGCGCTTCGCGCGCGATGGGCTCGACGTGGTGCTGATCGGTCACGACGGGCATCCGGAAGTGGAGGGCACGATCGGTCGCTTCGACCCGGCATTCGGCGGCTGCATCCTGCTGGTCGAATCGGTCGAGGACGTGGCGCGGCTCGAGGTGCGCGATCCGCAGAAGCTCGCCTTCGTGACCCAGACGACGCTGTCGGTCGACGACACCGCCGGAATCGTCGAGGCCTTGAAGTCGCGCTTCCCCGACATGGCGAGCCCCACGAAGGAAGACATCTGCTACGCGACGCAGAATCGCCAGGATGCGGTGAAGGAATTGCTGCGCGACGCCGACGTGCTGGTCGTGGTCGGCTCGGTGACCAGTTCCAACTCCAACCGGCTGGTCGAGCTCGGCGCGCGCTCCGGAGTGTCCGCCCACCTCGTGGACGGCGCGGACGACCTGCGCCGGGAATGGTTCGAGGGTCGGCGCTGCGTCGGCATCACGGCAGGCGCCTCGGCGCCCGAGGTGCTGGTCCAGCAGGTGATCGCGCGGCTGGTGGAGTGGGGTGCCGAGCGGCCCACCGAAGTCGCGGGCCAGACGGAGCACGTGGTCTTCGGCTTGCCGCGCGCGTTGCGGGCGAACTGAGGCCGTTGGCGCAGCGCGCCAGGAGCGCCGCTCAGCGCCAGCATTCCGCTGCGCTGTCCTCGCCTGCGGCATTGAGCGCGCCCTTCAGCCCGCTGTGGTCGACCGTGAAGCTCGCGCAGCGCGAGTCGTCGTCCTGTGCGCCGCCCCGGCGCGGGGTCGCCGTGACCCTGAAACCGTTGCCGCCATCGAGGCTCACGATCGTCAGCGCATACAGGCCGGTCTCGGTCGTCGCCGGGACGCCAAGCCCGTCCGGCACTGCCGGTGCGAGCGCCGTGGCGTAGCGATTGTTCTGGACGAAGAACTTCTCCTGCGCAACCTGGATCCGCAGCAGCGCGCTCTTGGCCTCGGTGCGCTGCGCGCGCTGCACGTAGCTGCGGTATCCCGGGATCGCGATCGCCGCGAGGATCGCGGCGATGACGACCGCGATCATCAGCTCCACCAGCGTGAAGCCTCCCGGCGGAGCCGGGCGCTGGGGGCGCAAGCTCAGCGCTCCGCGCCGTTGTCGGCAGTGCGCTGCCACCAGGTGCGGACCACGGAGCCGGGCACGACGCAGCGCTTGAGCACTTCGACGCCGACCACGCAGAATCCACGCCGCCCGAGTGGATCGAGGCCGTCGGCGCCGTTTCCGGCGGCGCCGCTGTCACGCACGCTCTCGAGCGCGATGCTCACCTCGCCGGCGATGCCCGACTGCGCGAGGCGTGTCGAGAGATCACCAGCGTCGATGACCTGGTCCTCGTTGAAGTCGATTACCGGCCTGCCACTGTCGACCCGCAGTGCGTAAGCCCGGTTGATGCCGTTCGCCGGTTGGCAGGGATCGGCATCCTCAGGGGATTCCGGCTGGTAGCTCGTGAAGAGGATGGTGCCGCCCACAGTGGTCGCCTCGGCGAGGATCTTCTCGCCGCTCCAGCCGCCGTTGAGCCGCATCTCGAGCTTCCAGCCGGCGGCGGTCGTGGGGACCGGCGTCGTCAGCGGGTCGTCGCTGATGTCGACCAGCCGCGTATCGGTGACGGCCGTGAACGCGTCGTACTGCGCCTGCGTCAGCGCGCCGAACGGGTTCTTGTCGCGCAGCGAATAGAAGCGGTCGCGGGTCGCCGCATGCAACGGATGGCCACGGTAGCCGGAGCCGATCGCGAGGTTGTAGTAGGGGTCCGCGCCGCGGCGCTGGATCAGCGCGACGTCCGGGGCCGAGTAGAACCGCCGGTTGTCCTCGATCGCCGTGGCGCTGGTGTCGCCGGAGCCGAGGGTCGCGAGCACGCCGCCAGTGCCGAAGCTGGCGCGCGGCCTGCCGTTCCAGAGATCGAAGCGCCAGACCCGGCCGCCCATGTCGCCCGCGTAGAGGCGATCGGCGTACTGGTCGCCATTCGTGTCGAGCACCACGACGCGACCCGGGATCGAATGCGTCATCCGCGCGAGCGCGAGATCCGGCGTGCCGCTGGCATCCGGGCCGCCCGCGAACCACAGCAACCGGCCGCTCGAGGCGTCGACGATGAAGATCCGGTTGCCGGAGTTGTCGGTGGTGTACTCGTAGTTATCCTGCGCGTCGTCGTAGCCGCCGCCGAAAACGAGCACGAGATTCTCGGGATTCTGGTCCGTGCCGTCGATGCGCACTCGCGCGATCGTCGGCGTCGACCAGGTCTCGCCGACGCCGGGCAGTTGCACGGGCCCTAGGTTCCATTTCAGGCGTGGCCGGTTGCGGTCCGTCACGTCGAGCGCGTAGAGATGGCGCCCGCCGCGGCGCATGCCGAAGAACAGCCAGACGCGATCCCCCGCGGCCGCGTCGACGATGCCGTCCTGGTTCACGTCGAACTTCAGCACGCGCACGTCGGCGTCGAGGCCGTAGCTGCGGCGCGCGACGCTGGGGTTGCGATAAAGGTCGACCAGCCGGCCGAGCAGTTCGGGCGGGATGAAGCCCCACAGTTCCTGGCCGGTGCGCGAGTCGAATGCGTGCACGAAGCCGTCGTTGGTCGGCACGTAGACGACGCCGTCGCCGACGTCGGGCGTCGAGGCGTTGCCGCCGTAGGTGACGACGGCCGGCCGCGCGTGCAGCGGATCGCCGAGGCTGCGCACGAGTTCGGTCCGGTCGCCATCCCCGTCCGTATCGTTGGTGTCGATACCGCGCGCCCAGTTGATCACGTCGTCGCGCGAAGGTCCGGTGCCGCCGGTGTTCAGCACCGTATCGGAGAGTCCGGTGGTGTTGCCGGTGGTGAACGCATTCGCGGCGGCCGTGAGTTCGGGCAGGGCGGCCGCCTCGACGTAGGTGTACAGGCGTCGCTGCGGCGCGGCAGGCAGCCTCCCGACGGCGCCGCCGGAGGTGACCGCATCGTCCTCGCGCGCCGGCGACCAGAGGCTGCGCGTGCCGTCGCGCAGGAATCCGGTCGTTTCGTCGACCACATCGGCGCCGTTCGCGTCGACGATCCGGCCGTCCCGGATGCCGTATTTCTTGACGTTGCCGAGCCAGCGCAGCGTGTCGTCCGGCTTGAACACCGACACGAACAGCTCGTTGTTCGCCTGCGTGCGGTTGAACGCGTTGACCGAGACCGAGGGGGCGACGAAGGTCGAACCCGACTGCAGGATGTCGCCGAAGATGCTCTGCAGCGCCGCCGTCAGCTGCGTCACGTCGTTGGCAGCGAACGAGCGACCGCCACCGCGTGCCGCGACTGCGTCGAGGAACGTCGAACCGGCGACCTCGGGACCGAAACCGATCGTGTAGGTGATCGCGTTCTGCCGGCCCGGCACGTCCGGCGCGAGGTCGGCGGCCCGATTCAGGTATTCGGCCATGTCGTCGAGACAGCGACCATCGCCCTCGCCATCGCAGCTGGTGCGACCGAGACGGCCGAAATTCGGCAAGGCCGCGATCTTGTCGTCCGCGGTGGAGTCCGACGTAGGTTCACCATCGGTGAGCACGACGACGAAGTTGCGCTGGCACTGGAACTGCACCGGCGACTGGTAGCGCGACTGGTCGTCGGGCCGACGCGATTCCCGGACGCTCGGGAACGGCACGGCGTTCTCGACGGTGGAGGTGAGTCCGTAGTCGACCGCACGTCCGGCGAGGTACTGGCTCGCCTCGTAGAGCGTCTCGGACAGCGGCGTGAAGCCATCCGGCGTGAAGTCATAGAGCCGCTCGACGATCGACTCACGCGACTGCGAGAGATTCGCGATCTCGTGCATGACCATGCCGCCTTCCGAGAAGTCGTCGGTCTTCGCGCCGGCGCTGAATCGCATCAGGCCGAGATTCAGGTCGTCGACCGAGTAGGCGATCGAGGCGCCGACCGACTTCACGACGTCGAGGCGCGAGATCTCGGTCGGCGCGTCGGGGGCGTTGTACCAGTTGAGATAGTTGGCCGAGTAGAGCGTATAGACCTCTGCACCGCCCCAGGACAGCGCATCGGCCTCGGTGGCGGTCCAGAGGTTGCGCGCGTCGCCGTTGCGGGCCCAGCGACGCGTCGCCGCCGCATCGATGCCGTGCAGCCCGGCATCGGCTTCGCACTCGACCGGTTCGCTCTCGTTGTCGCGCAGCGCACGCCAGCCGATTCGATCCCGGTCCCACTGGGCGGTCTTGCCGGTCCAGAGACCGGCGCGGCCGGCGAGCGCCCGGATCGCCGCCGCGCACTTGTTTTCTTCGATGTCGACGTGCCTTGCCGCTGCGCAGGTCGGCGGCGTCGAGCCGCTAGCCGCGCGCTGGAAGTAGACGTTCGAATCCCCGCAGCGACCGTCGTAGCGGGTGGCGGGGTCGTAGGGTGCCTTGGGCACGCTGACCAATCCGTTCATGCTGCCCGAGGTGTCGATGACGAACAGGATGTTCGGCCGCACGCCGCGCGCATTGGCCTGGTTGAAGAACACCTCCGTATCGTCGGCGAGCGCCGGCACTGCGCAGGCGAGCGCCACGAGCGTGCCGAGCACGAGCGCGGGGAAGGGCCTGCCAGTGGTGCCGGCAGTCGGGCGAATGCGGGTTTTCATGGTGCCGGAGTCCTCGGGACCTGGGCGATCAGGCGCGTCAGTTCGGCGCCGGCGCCGCGATAGAACACCAGCACCGGCGCGCGCGGGTACGCCTGCAGCGCGCGCCGCAATTCCTCGAATCCGACCGCACGGTCGCCGAGCATCCAGATCGAGGCGCTGCCCGCCAGCATCGAGACCGGCTGGCAGCTTGCGCAGGGCGTGACCACCAGCGTGCCGATGCCGCCGCTGGGCAGCGCCAGCGCAGCGGCGCGCGTTTCGATGGCCTGCTCGATCGCGTGGATCGCGCCGGTGGGCCGTGCAGCAGGGGCGGGTGACTGCGCCTGCGCGATGGCGCAGAGGAGCAGGGCGACGACGGACGCGGCCAGGCGCGGAACCGAAACGCTCATTCGAGACCTCCACCGAGCTGCCCGAAAGTGCCGCCGGCACCGCTGGAACCGCTGGCCGCGACCACCATCACCCCCTGCACCTGAGCGTCGCTGGCATTGCGCAGCGAAGTGCCGGTGCTGTCGATCTGGAAGTGCAGGCCGACAAACTTGTCGGCGCTCGACTGCGGCAAGCCGCCTTCGTCGCCGATGAAGCGGGTTTCGGTCGCATAGCGCTCCGTCTCCGATTCAGGCAGCAGCGTCGGAGCGACGACCGTGGGCGCCGCGCCGGGAGCGGTGGGCACCGCGCCGACCCGCGTGATCGCCTGCTCGATGCCGGCCGTCGCCGCCTGAGCGGCGTTGCGGCGGTATTGTTCATTGCCGGCCATCGCCAGTTCGGTGGTCGCGGTGTTGATGCCGCTGAGTGCGAGGATCGTCAGGATCATCAGCATCAGCAATGCGATGACGAGCGCTGCGCCGCGCTGGCGTCGCGCCGGAGGTTCGAATCGATCGCGTTCGGGGCGGTTCATAGTGTCCTCGAATTGCGCAGCATGATCGTCCGGCTCAGCAGCATCCGGCGGAAGCGCCGCTCTTCGCCGGCCGGCGTGTATTCGACGTCGGCGTAGCGGTAGGTGCGGGTGTCGTCGAGTTCCGGTTCGGGCCGCTCGCCGCGCACGCGCAGCCACAGCCGCACCGACACGACCTGCAGCCGCTCGAGCCCGGGGAAGTCCGGGTTCACGTAGCGCGTCGCGCGCCCGTCGGATTCGGGGATGCCGTCGTCGTTCAGGTCGGCTGCGGGATCGATGACGCCGTCGTTGTCGTAGTCGCCGGTGTCGATGCCGAACTGCACCTGCAGGTCTTCGATGCCGGCCAGGATCTCGGTGTCGGTGAAGGCCGGCGCGCCGCCTGCGCTGCCGAGCGCCTTCATCCGCAGCGCCGGGAAGCCAGGGCGGCTTTCGGAGTCGCGGGCGACGTAATAGCTGCGCACCACCAGGTCGTGCACGCGGTTGTCGTCGTCGATCGGCGCGGGCGCCACGCCGTCGAGGAACAACTGCTGCGACTTCTGGCTGTTCAGGCGCGAGGCGAAGATCTGCAGCCGGCCGGCCTGCAGGTCGACCGGCTGGGTCGAGGCGCGGCGCAACGTCAGCGTATCGCTGCCGACAGCGGCGCCCGCGCCGAATGGCGCGCAGTCCGCGCCGGCACCTGGGCCGAGCGCGAAATCGTCATTGGAGCCCTGCACCGGCATCAGTACGTCGACCGCGAAATTGGTGCCGCAGGCCTGCGCGCCGCCGTCGAGGCCGGGCGCGGGCACCGGCACCGCCGGCGCGGGCGGGATCGGCAGCTGCCGCATTGCAGAGGCAGTCGCGAGCACGGTCTCCGGCGCCGCGCCGCGCACCAGGCGCAGTGTGTCGGCTGAATTGGTGAAGCCGTAGTAGCCCGCCAGCTCGATGTCGGGTTCGACGATCGAAAGCGCGTAGCGGCCCTGTTCCTGCAGCCGCGCGACCGACTCGTTGACCGCGTACGTGGTGCGGCTGTTGGCATAGACGCTGACGGCGCCGACGATCAGCAGGGAGCCGATCACCAGCGCGACCATCAGTTCGACCAGGCTCACGCCGCCGTGCCGATGCCTGGCGCCACACCAGCCCCGAGGCCGCAGGGTCATACCGCCGACCTCGGCACGATCAGCACGTCGCTGCGATAGGCGAAGGGCTGGTCCTCGCCCGGTTCGAGCCAGGACACGGTGATCAGGTAGCGTTCCGGTCCGCCCGGCGCACCGGGTGGGAAATACTGCACTTCGGCCTGCGGCGGGTCTTCGCCGAGCGCCGGCAGGGTGGTGCGCACCGCGGTGATCCAGCGCGCGAGGTCGTCTTCGGCGAGCGCCGCCATCGAGCAGTTGTCGCCGGCGACGGCAGGGCCGGGGGCGCAATTGCGCTCCAGCGGCGCGCCGCCGTAGTTGTCGATGTCGTAGGCCGCGCGCGCGGTGGCATTGGCGCGGATCCGATCCGCCATGTCGCCGACGAGATTGATGGCCTGGGTGCGCAGCAGCGCCGTGCGGCTGTTGCGCACGCTCTCGACGAACAATCCCGCGATGCCGAGCAGGCCGATGGACAGCACCAGCAGCGCCACCAGCGCCTCGACCAGCGAAAAGCCGCGGCAGCTGACGCGGCGGCGATCGTGCGGATTCAGGAGCATGGCAGGTCCCAGGAAGCCAGCACGTCCGGATCGCGGCTGATCGAGGCGCGGCCAGTGCGGCTGATCGAGATGCCGCGCGCCGCCGACTGTGAGGTTCCTGCCTGCAGGCCGGTGCCGCGGTCGTCGCAGATCAGCACGCGCTCGGCTTCGACTCCGACCGGCAGGTCGAGTGCGAATCCGGTCGGGGCGAAGGCAACGCAGATGCCGTCGGCAGCCGCACGCAGCGAGCCGTCGATCGGTCCCTCGGCGCGTATCGGCCGTGGCTCGCCCGCGGCGCGCTGGCAGTCGGTGTCGAGGTCCTCGAACACCAGCCACCCCGAGAACGGACCGGCGGTGCAGCTGGGTTCCGCGGCTGATGGTTCGGCGGTCGCGCAGACCGCGACCGGTCGCTGGCGCTTGATCGCCTCGGTGCGTGCCAGATGCAGCGCGGCGAGCAGGTCGTTCGAGGCGCCGGAGAGACGGTTGTTGCTGCGGAATTCGGAGAACTGCGGTGCACCGATCGCCAGCACCACCGCGGCGATGACCATCACGATCATCAGCTCGACGAGCGTGAAGCCGCCCGCGCGCCGCCGCCCCGAACCGGCTCGCCGCTGCGGCGGGCGCGCAATGCCTTCTGGAGACCCCATGGGCGGGCAATATATGTCGTGTCGCGCGAACCGCCAGCAGTTTCCGACGATCGGCGCCGGCGGCCCGACGAGCGGTCCGCGGGCCGGGCGTGCGGTCTATCGGGCCGGAGCGCGCTTATAATGGGTGCATGGACGTTCCTGTTTCCCAGCCCGCCACGCCACTCTCGGAGCGCCTGCAGGCCTGCGGCGTCCGGCCCACTTCGCAGCGCCTGCGCGTCGCGGCAATGCTGCTCGAACGGCCGCAGCACATGACGGCCGACCAGCTCCTGGCGGCGCTGCGCTCGTCCGGATGTCGCATTTCAAAGGCGACGGTCTACAACACGCTGAACCTGTTCGCGGCGCAGGGCGTCATCCGCCAGCTTGCCGTCGACGGCGACCGGGCCCGGTTCGACTCGAACGTGGCGCCGCATTACCACTTCCAGGACGTCGAGACCGGCCAGTTGACCGACCTGGCGCCCCCGGAAGTGCGCTTCGAGCGGCTGCCGCCGCCCCCGGAGGGTATGGAATACGCCGGCATCGACCTGGTGATCCGGCTGAGGCGTCGGGCCGGCTGATCCGGTCCCTGGCGCATTGCCTCGGGCGCGGGGCATCCCTAGAATGCGCCTCCCCGTGCCGACTTAGCTCAGTTGGTAGAGCACATCATTCGTAATGATGGGGTCCACAGTTCGATTCTGTGAGTCGGCACCATCCTTTTTCCCGTCCGGTTGGACGATCCGCTCGCTGCTCGTCAACCCGCAGCCGGTCAACCCGCAGCGCCTCAACGATAGGTGATCAGCCCGTCGAGGCCGGGTCGCTCCAGGTGCGGCACGCCATTGAACGACGCCAGGCTGGCGCGCTGCGCGTCGAACAGCACCACGGTCAGCGAGGCGTTGTGCAACGACCATGACAGCGCCAGCGCCTGGCGATCCTCGAGACCGAGCACATGCCCGACCGCCGCGCCGATCACGCCCGCGGAAGTGCACAGCGCGACGCGGCGACCGCGCCCGGCGCTGCGCATCAAGCCCTGCAGGCCGCGCGTCACTCGCGCGCGAAAATCCGGCCAGCGCTCGTGCGCTGCGTCGTCGATCTCGCCACGCACCCAGGCGCGCCCCGCGGCCTCGAGCAGGCGCTGGTATTCGCGCGTCGTGACGGACTGGGGCGCGGCGGGCACCGTCGCATCGACGCTCCCTTGCGGCTGGCGGGCGAGCCAGCCCTGGATCAGCGGTTCGGCGCGGTATTCATCGAATGCAGCATCCACCTGCGGTTGCAGCGCCGAGCCTTCGGCGAGGATCGCCGCGGTGTCGAGCTGGCGGCGCAGGCTGCCGCACCACAGGCCGTCGAGCGGCCTGCCGAGAGCGCGCAGGTGCTCGCGCAGGCGCGCGACCTGTTCGCGGCCGTCGTCGGACAGGCGATCGTAGTTGGCGCTGCCGAACGAGGCCTGGCCGTGGCGGATCAGGAAGAGCGTGCTCATGACGGGCGTGATCTTAGCGGCGCGGCACTGCGTTGTGAGGCCCCGATGCGCCGCGTAACATCCGGCGCCACGCCGATGCACGCACCTCGCGCCCCAGGATGAGCCTAACGACGAACGCCAGCGCGCCGCAGCAGCAGGGCGCGCCCGCGCGCCAGGTGTGGTGGGTGCGGGCGGTGTCGGCGGTGCCGATGCCGCTGCTCTACGGGCTCGCGAGCCTGCTCGCCTGGCTCGCGTACCGGGTCTTTCCGTACCGGCCCAGGGTCGTGCTCGAGAACCTGCGGATCGCCTTTCCGGAACTCGACGAGCGCAGCCTGCGCGCACGGATGTGCGACTTCTATTCGAGCCATGCCGACGTGCTGGTCGAGATCATCAAGGCTGCGACGATCGAACCGGAAGCACTGCTGCATCGAGTCGAGGTGCGTGGCCTGGAGCTGGTGCAGGCGCGTCTCGCGCTCGGCCGCCCGGTGCTGCTGCTGGCTGGCCATCAGTGCAACTGGGAGTGGATGCTGCTCGCACTGTCGCTGCGCCTCGCCGCACCGCTCGACGCGGCCTACAAGCCGCTGGTCGATCCCTGGGCCGAACGCGAGATGAAGATCCTGCGCACGCGCTTCGGCGCACGCCTGGTGCCGGCGCCGCAACTGCTGGTGGACATCCTGCGCCAGCGCAACCTGCCACGGGTGATCGCGCTGGTGGCGGACCAGGAGCCGGTCGCGAGTGAGTCGAAGCACTGGACGCGCTTCCTGAACCGCGATTCGGCGTTCTATCTCGGCGCCGAGGAGATCGCGCGCAAGACCGGGTATCCGGCGCTGTTCGTGCGGATGCAGCGCGTGGCACGCGGTCGCTACCTCGTGGATTTCACGCCGCTGGCCGAGGCGCGCGAGGCGCTGGCGCCGGGCGAGTTCACGGATCGCTATGCGCGGATGGTCGAGGCTCAGATCCGCGAGTCGCCGCCGGACTGGCCCTGGTCGCACAAGCGCTGGCGGCTGCGCAAGCCGCTCTACGGCAGCTGATCAGCGCGCCGGCGGGGTGGCCGTGTTGCCGAGCCGCGATTCGATGTGCCGCGCCAGCGCGGCGATCGTCGGGTGATCGAACAACTCGGTGAGGTCGACCTGGCCGGGGAACGCACGATCGATTTCCTCGTGGAGCTCGATCAGCTTCAGGGAACTAGCGCCGAGATCGAACAGGTTGTCCAGCAGGCCGATCGAGCGGCCGCCGAAGGACGCGTCGCAGATCGCCTTCAGCCGCGCCTCGATCTCGTCGGCGGCCGGCGCCACCGGCGCGGCAGGCGCGACGAGCCGCGCGCGCAGTTCGGCGAGTGCGGCAGCGTATTCGCCGTCGAGGAAGGACTGCTCGAGCAGGTGGCGCTGCACCTTGCCGCTGGTCGTCTTCGGGATCCGCCCGACCGGCACGACTGCGGCCACTTCGAGGCCGGCGCGTTCGTTGACCACCCTCGCGATGCGCGCCGCCAGCGGCACGAACTCCTCGATCGAGGTCCGGTGCAGCACGAACACCACGAGCTGGTCGGTCTCGGCGTCGGATGGGCGCACGCCTGCGACCACCACCTTGCCGAGTTCGAGCTCTGCGGCCGCGATCGCGATGCCCTCGAGATCGTGCGGGTAGTAGTTCTGGCCGTTGATGAAGATGATTTCCTTGGCGCGTCCGGTGATGAAAAGGTCGCCGGAGTCGACCAGGCCGAGGTCGCCGGTGCGCGTCCAGCCGTCGGCCGTGCGCAGCGCAGCCGATGCAACGGGATTGGCGAAGTAGCCGGAGGTGACGTTGCCGCCGCGGATCTGGATGTGGCCGAAGTGGCCCTCGGGCAGCGGCGAGTCGTCGTCCGCGGCGATCCGCAGCTCGCAGTTCGGGATCGCGTGGCCCACGGCGACCAGGGTCAGCGCGTCGGGATCCGTGCGTTCCAGCCGGCGCGCCGTGTTGCCGACCGCCATCCGGTGGCGATCCAGCGGCAGCATCCGAAGCGAGCTCAGCGGTTCCGGAAAGCTCACTGCGACCGAGGCTTCGGCGAGGCCGTAGACCGGGTACATCGCTTCGCGACGCAGCCGCGTCGGCTGCAGGCGCGCGAGGAACTCGTCGCACAGCGACGCATTGATCGGTTCCGCGCCATTGAAGATGATCCGTACGGCCGAGAGGTCCAGGCCTTCGATGGCGCGCTCGCCCAGCACCTTGAGGTAGTGGCGATAGCCGAAGTTCGGCGAGCAGAGCACGGTCGCGCGCTTGTGCGAGGCGGCCTGCAGCCACAGCAGCGGACGACGCACGAACAGGTCGGTAGGCATCTGCATGACCTGCATGCCGGCGGCCAGCATGAAGATGTGCAGGCCGATCAGGCCCATGTCGTGGGTCAGCGGCATCCACGACAGCGACACGTCGCGGTCGTGCAGCTTTGCGGCGCGGATCGCGCCGAGGGTGTTCGCGATCACGTTGCCATGGGTCAGCACGACGCCCTTGGGGTCGCTGGTCGAACCCGAGGAGAACTGGATGAACGCGACGTCCGCGGGGGTGGCCGCGTGCGGCCGGCCGGTGCGCGAGATGTCGTCGACCTGGTCGGCGAGGAACACGCGCTCGCGAGGAATCGGGAATGCGTCCTCGGCGGCTGCCTGCGCGCTGAACTGGGTGATGCGCTCGTAGGCCTTGCGGTCGGTGTAGAGGCAGGGCGCGTCGAGCTGACGTGCGATGCGCAGCAGCTTGCGGCGGTGCTCGTCGCTGATGCCGACCGCGACCGGCACCGGCACGATGCCGCCGAGGATCGCGGCCCAAAAGGCGTCGACGAACTGTTCGTTGTTGTTCAGGAACAGGATCAGGTGGCCGCCCGGACGCAGGCCGAGCGCCTGCAGGTGATGCAGGATGCCGAGCGCGCGCGCGTGCAGTTCAGCGAACGGCACGACCCGCTCCTTGTCCTCGCCCTCGAGATAGATGATGGCGCGGTCCAGTGACCGCAGCCCGTCGAACATCCCGGTCAGCGTGGTCGGCTCGCTCATGCGCGCAGTACTTTAGCCGAATCGGCGCCGGTCGCCGAATCAGCTCCGGCCGCAGGCTCGCCGCGCCGCCCGCTGTCCTTGTGACGACGGGCGCAATCGCGGACAATCCGGGATGACGAAACCGTCTTCCTGGCGCAAAGCATGACCGAATCCGGACCGGGCGGCGGCCTGCGCGACTCCTCCCTTGAGCCGCTGATCTTTGAATCGCAGATCTTTGAATCGCAGATCTTTGAATCACTGATGCGTCCGCCGCAGTCGGAGCCGGCATGACTCCCGAACTGTCGGTCGTCGTCCCGGTCTGCAACGAAGCCGAGAACGTCGCGCCGCTGGCCGAGGAGATTGCCCGCGCGCTGGCGGGGCGCGAGTTCGAGATCGTGTTCGTCGACGATGGCAGTACCGACGGCACGGCCGCCGCGGCGCTGGCGAGCCGCGATTCCGGCATCCCTCAGCTGCGCGTGCTGCGCCATTCGTTTCGCAGCGGCCAGAGTGCCGCGGTCTGGAGCGGCGTGCGTCATGCGCGCGCGCCCTGGATCGCTACGCTCGACGGCGACGGCCAGAACGATCCGGCCGACATCCCGAAACTCGTCGCCGCACGGGGCGCTGCGCTGCTGGTGATGGGCAACCGCACCAGCCGCCGCGACACCTGGCTGCGTCGCATGCAGTCGCGCGTCGCGAACGGCGTGCGCGCCTCGCTGCTCGGCGACGGCACGCCCGACACCGGCTGCGGCATAAAGCTGATGCACCGCGACACCTTCCTCGAACTGCCGCGCTTCGATCACATGCACCGCTTCCTGCCGGCGCTGTTCCAGCGCGCGGGGGCGATGGTGGTGTCGGTGCCGGTCAATCACCGGCCACGCCAGCGCGGCGTGTCCAAGTACGGCCTGCTCGACCGCTTGTGGGTCGGCATCGTCGACATCTTCGGCGTGATGTGGTTGAAGCGCCGCTTCAAGCCCGGCCTCGCCGTGCGCGAGGAATAGGAGAAGCCTGATGGGGTCATCGGAAACCACGCTGTGGATCGTGATCGGATTCGCCGGGCAGGCGCTGTTCTCGGCGCGCTTCATCGTGCAGTGGCTCGCCAGCGAGCGCGCCAAACGCAGCCTGATCCCGATGGCGTTCTGGTATTTCAGCCTGCTCGGCGGAATCGTGCTGCTGTCCTACGCGATCCACAAGCGCGACCCGGTGTTCATCGTCGGGCAGGGCGCAGGGTTGTTCGTCTACCTGCGCAACCTGTACCTGATACGCACCGGCCGCCAGAAGGCCGATGCCTGAGGCGCTGCCGGCCAGTGGCGTGGCTGCTCGCACGCGCTGGAGCGACCTCGGCTGGATCCTGCTCGCCGTGCTGCTGCTGATCGCGAGCGGCTACGGCCTGCGCGATCCCTGGCCCGCCGACGAACCGCGGTTCGCTTCGCTGGCGCGCGACATGGTGGCCAGCGGCAACTGGCTGTTCCCGCGCGTCGGCGGCGATCTCTACCAGGACAAGCCGCCGGTGTTCTTCTGGTTGCTTGCGCTCTCCTACGCCGCGATCGGCTCGGTACGCTGGTCGTTCCTGTTGCCTTCGGTGCTGGCATCCACTGGCACGCTGTGGCTGGTGTACTCGCTCGCGACGCGCCTGCATGGACGTCGCGCCGGGCTCGCCGCGGCGCTGCTGCTCGCCTGCTGCGCCCAGTTCGTGCAGACCATGCGCGGCGCGCAGATCGACCCGACGCTGCTGTTCTTCAGCACCTTGTCCCTGTGGGGCTTCTGTCGTCACCTGTTGCTCGGGCCGGACTGGAAAGCGTATTTCCTCGGCGGGCTCGCCGCCGGCATCGGCGTGATCACGAAGGGCGTCGGCTTCCTGCCCCTGCTGGTGGTGCCGATCGCGCTGGCCATGGCCCGGACGCGCTGGTCGCTCGCGCCGATCCCGTCGTGGGGCGCGCGCGGCGCGCTGGCAGCGGCGGGATTCCTGCTGGCAGTGGGGTTCTGGCTGGTGCCGATGCTGGCGACCGTGGCGCTGAGCGGCGCTCCGGAACTGGTCGCCTATCGCAACGAGATCCTGTTCCAGCAGACCGTGCAGCGCTATGCCTCGTCCTGGCACCACGTGAAGCCGTGGTGGTACTTCTTCGTCGAGGTCGTGCCGGCCCTGTGGCTGCCGGCGAGCGCACTGCTGTTCTGGCTGGTGCCGCGATGGCGGCGCGACTTCACTGCGCGTCGGGGCGCCGTCTGGCTGCCGTTGTTCTGGGTGGCCGCGGTGCTGCTGTTCTTTTCAGTGAGTCCGGGTAAGCGCGGCGTCTATATCCTCCCCGCCTTGCCGGCGCTGGTGCTCGCCGCTTCCGCCCACCTGGACGAACTGCTGGCGCGGCGCGCGGTGGGGCGCACCAGCCTTGCGCTGGCGGCACTGTTGTTGTTGCCGGCGCTGGTGCTGGCCATCGGACATCTGGCGGGCCATCCGAAAGTGGCGCAGCTGCTCGCGGACACCGAACTCACGTCGGTGACTCCCGTGCTGGTCTACGCCGCTCTCGCATCGCTCGCCTGGCTGGCTGCTGCACGGCTCGCGCCGGTGCTGGCCTGGCCCGCCGTGCTCGCCTGCCTCGCCACCTGCTGGGGCGTCGGCGTCGCCCCGCAACTGAATCCGCAGCGCTCCGCGTCGGCATTCGTACGGCAGATGCTGGCGCGCGTGCCGCCGCAACGCGAACTCGGGCTGGTCGCCTACAAGGAGCAGTTCCTGTTGTCGCTCGATCGCCCGACGTTCAATTTCGGGCACAGCCGCTGGCGTGAGGGTTCGCAGGAGGCCTTCGACGCGTCCGCCTGGCTGGCGGCGGCCCCGGCGCGTCGCGTCCTGCTGGTGCCTCAGGGTTCGTTGGCGCCGTGTTTCAGCGCGGCCGAGCGCGCCGAGGCCGGGCGCACTTCGCGCGAGACCTGGTGGCTGGTCACAGGACCGCCGGCCGCAGATTGTGTCGACCGGGGACAGCCGGGCAGGGCGATCGCCTATCCGCCTCACCCGATCGGCTGATGTCCGATCTGTCTTTGGCAACAGACAGTTAGCTTGTCTTTGCAGTCTCATATGCCACAATCGATCCACGCGCCGGGCGTGGCGCGCAGCCTCAGCGGTAACCGGCCCTGATCGATCCAGCCAGCGAGTTCACCGCGTCCGACATCCTGTCTCCGCAGGCCTGGACGCCGTCCCGTGCACAGCGCCTGCACACGGGTCTCGACGTCACCTGCACCAAGATCGCGGTCGATTTCCAGAACCTGCGGCGCGCGAGCACCGAGACGGTCCTGCGCACCAACCTCGACCTGCTGCGCGAGGCCTCGGGATGCGACGCCGCGCTCGCGATCACGCTCGATCCCGGCGGACTGGTGATGGACACGGTCACGGTGTCCCGCGGCACGTTCGCGCAGTGTCATCCGGAGGCGCTGCGGGGCGACAGCATCGAACGCTGGTCCTGGCTGCGTACCCGGCTAGACCACCTGCGCCTCTCGGCCCTGCTCGACACCGCTGCGCCGCGTGCGGACCAGCAGGCCGAGGCCACGCGCCTCGCCGGGCTCCACGTCGGCTCGCTGCTGATGGTCGCCTACCGCATCGACGGCGTGCCGGCGGGTTTCCTCGGGCTCGCCAATTCGCTGCCACGCGGCGCCTGGGACGTGAACCTGCAGTTGCTGCTGAAACTGCTCGGCACCAGTCTCGCGACCGGCCTCGGCCGCCTGCGGCTCGAGGAGCGCCTCGCCAGGCTCGAGGAGCGGGTCGAGCTCTCCAAGGATGCCGCCAACGACGGGCTCTGGGATTTTGACGTCGAGCGCAACGAGATGTATTTCTCGCCGCGCTGGCGCGCGATGCTCGGCTATTCCGACCTCGACCTCGCGCCCGACTGGCGCAGTCTCGTGCACCCCGAGGACATGTCGCGGGTGCAGGCGCAGATCCGCGAGCACGTCGCCGGCAAGTCGGCGATCTTCGAAAGTGTCCACCGGATGCGCCACTGCAATGGCGAATGGCGCTGGGTCCAGAGCCGCGCGAAGGCGCGCCTCGACGCGAGCGGCCGGCTGCTGCGGCTGGTCGGCGTCGAGCTCGACATCACCGAGCGCAAGCTCTACGAGGATGCGCTGTTCCGCGAGAAGGAAAGCGCGCAGGTCACGCTGCAGTCGATCGGCGATGGCGTGATCACTACCGATGCGAACTCGGTCATCGACTACATCAATCCGGTCGCCGAACAGCTCACGGGCTGGCGCCTCGAGGACTCGATGGGCCGGTCGGTCGACGAGATTTTCCGAACCTTCCACGAGGAAACCTGTGAACCGCTCGAGAATCCGCTGACCCAGTCGGTGCGCCGCGTGCGTCCGATCAAGTCGGTGCGTCCGATGCTGCTGATCCGCAAGGATGGCAACGAACTCTACGTCGAGAGCACCGCGGCGCCGATCCGGGACGGCGCCGGCAAGGTGTCGGGCGGCGTGCTGGTGTTCCACGACGTCAGCGAGAGCCGCGAACTGAATCGCCGGCTGTCGTACCAGTCGAGCCACGACCTGCTCACGGGCCTCGTGAACCGGCGTGAATTCGAGAGCCGGCTGGGACGGGCGCTCAAGAGCGCCAAGGCACGCGAGTCTTCCTACGCGCTCTGCTACCTCGATCTCGACCAGTTCAAGATCATCAACGACAGCTGCGGCCATTCGGCCGGCGATGCGCTGCTCGGTCAGGTTGGCGCGCTGCTGAAGGCCAAGGTGCGCTGGCGCGACACCTTGTCGCGCCTCGGCGGCGACGAATTCGGCATCCTGCTTGAGGCCTGCGCGCTCGACGACGCGCTGCGCATGGCCGAGGCGCTGCGCGAGGCGTTGCGCGATTTCCGCTTCAGCTGGGAAGATCGTGTGTTTCGTCTCGGCGCCAGCATCGGCGTGGTGCCGATCACGGCCGACAATGAGGACGTCGCCTCGATCATCTCCGCTGCCGACAGCGCCTGCCAGGCCGCAAAGGAAGCCGGGCGCAACCGCGTGCACAGCTTCGCCGAGAACGACATCGAGCTGATGCGCCGCCGGCGCGAGATGCAGTGGGCCGCGCGGATCAACTCGGCGCTGGAGGAGGGCAGGTTCGAGCTCTACCGGATGACCATCCAGCCGCTGCAGAAGGTCGAGGCTGGCGCGCACTACGAGTTGCTGCTGCGGATGCGCGATGAGAACGGCAAGGTGGTTGCGCCTGACAGCTTCATGGCCGCGGCCGAGCGCTACGGGATCATGCCCTCGATCGATCGCTGGGTGATCGAGAACGCGCTGCGCTGGCTGGTCTCGGAGGCCGACGAGCGCGAGAACTTGGCGCTGTGCGCGATCAACCTCTCGGGCCAGAGCCTCGGCGACGACAAGTTCCTGCCGTTCGTGATCGAGCAGTTCCAGCGCACTGGCATCGACGCGGCGAAGATCTGCTTCGAGATCACCGAGACGGCGGCGGTCGCGAATTTCTCGCAGGCCAATCGCTTCATCCAGGCGCTGAAGGAACTCGGCTGCAAGTTCTCGCTCGACGACTTCGGCACCGGGCTTTCGTCCTTCGGCTACCTGAAACACTTCCCAGTCGACTTCCTGAAGATCGACGGCAGCTTCGTGCGCGAGATCCTGCACGACCCGATCGATCGCGAGATGGTGCGCTCGATCAACGAGATCGGGCACCTGACCGGCAAGCTGACGATTGCGGAGTTCGCCGAGAATCCGGAGATCATCCAGATGCTGCGCAGCCTCGGCGTCGACTATGCGCAGGGCTATGGCATCGCGCAGCCGCAGCGTGTCCTGAAAGCAATGAATTCCTGATATTTTTCAGTCTATTACAGGCCTAATCCAGAAATCGAGCGAAGTGGTCAGGCGCTCGCCGCGGCGGGCACCACGAACTCGATCCGCATCGAGAGGTCGATCGCGGCAACGTGCTTGGTCAGCCCGCCGACCGAGATGAAGTCGACGCCGGTTGCGGCGATCGCCCGCACCGTTTCCATCGACACCCCGCCCGAGGCCTCCAGCCGGGCGCGTCCGGCGGCGGCGTCGCGCTGCCGCACCGCCTCGCGCATGTCGACGAGGGAAAGCTCGTCGAGCATCACCAGGTCTACGCCGGCGGCGAAGGCCTGGTCGAGCTCCGCCAGCGATTCCACTTCGACTTCGACCGCGACGCCTGGCGATAGGCGCCTCGCGCTCGCGACCGCCGCGGCGATCGAGCCTGCTGCGAGGATATGGTTCTCCTTCAACAGCACCATGTCGTAGAGGCCCATCCGGTGGTTCTGGCCGCCGCCGCAGCGCACCGCGTATTTCTGGGCCTGGCGCAGGCCGGGCAGGGTCTTGCGCGTGTCGAGGATGCGGCAGCCGGTGCCTGCCACGGCGTCGACATAGCGGCGTGTGGCCGTTGCGGTCGCCGAGAGGGTTTGCAGGAAGTTCAGCGCGGTGCGCTCGCCGGTCAGTATCGCGCGTGCGGGGCCGGAAACGCGGCACAACACCGCGTCGGCCTCGACCGCCTCGCCGTCGGCGGCCAGCCAGTCGATGTGTACCGCCGGGTCGAGCTGCGCGAAGCTGGCATCGAACCAGGCACGGCCGCAGAGCACGGCGGCCTCGCGTGCCAGCACCCTCGCGCGCACCTGCTGGGCCGGCGGAACGAGCGCGGAGGTGACGTCGCCGCTGCCGAGGTCTTCGGCGAGGGCGCGGGCGACCTGCGCGGCGAGATCCGCTGGCAGGGCGCTCGAGGCCTCGGGATAACCGATCGTCAGAAGGGCAGCCCGTGCGACTGGCCAGACATGCACAGCAGCATCGGGAAGGACAGCAGGAAGTTGGTGCGCGAAGTCAGCGTCGCGGTGCGGCGCGCCTTGGCCTTCTCTGCATCGGTGGCCTGCACGATGCCGAGGACCTTCTTCTGGTTGGGCCAGATCAGGACCCAGACGTTGAACAGCATGATCGTGCCGAGCCAGATGCCGATGCCGATGACCTGGCTGCCTTCCTGCAGCGTGAACGCGGGCACGAAGCGCGTGCCGAGCAGCCAGGCGCCGGTGATCCAGGTGGCGACCGCAGTCCAGCGGAACCAAAGCAGCGCGCGCGGCGCGACGTACTTGGTGATGCCGGCGCCGCCGGGACCGCCCTTGTCGGCGCCCGCGGCCGCCAGCGCCGGGATCTGTGCGACGTTGAAGTAGTAGAGCAGGCCGACCCAGAAGATGCCGGTGACGATGTGCAGCCAGCGTGAGAGCCCCGGGTCGTTGTATTCGGCGCCCGGCATGACGACCATCAGGACGATCGCGAAGACCACGCCGAGAGTGATGGTCAGGCCGACGCTGTCGAGGGGGTTCTTCATGCTTCTGGTCTCCGGCTGGTTTTATTGTTTCGTGCGGGGCGGGGAGCGTCTGACAAAGCCGCCGCCCAGGCCGCAACGGGTTTGAAGAATAGGGGAGCACCCCCCATAATTCAATGTCGTATCATCTCGCTCCGACCCCGGGTCAGATCAATGTCCAGCGCCCTCGACGGCGGCCCGCAATCCGCGCCGATGTCCCCCTGCATCAGCATCTGCGCGCTGGGCGTCGACGGCCATTGTTGCGGCTGCCTGCGTACGCGCGACGAGATCGCGGGCTGGATGCGGATGTCGTCGGCGCAGCAATGGGCACTGATCCACCAGCTGAAATCGCGACGCGAGGTGCGGCAGCCGCTTGGTGGTTGATCGCGTCGCGCTGCAGTCGCGAGGCGCCTGATTCGCGCCCGCCAGAACATCGAAACCGGAGAGTTGACCATGGACGTCGTCGAACGCATCAAGGCGCAGTTGAGTGCAGCCCCCGTCGTGCTCTTCATGAAGGGCACGCCGGACTTCCCGCAGTGTGGTTTCTCGGCGCAGGCGGTCGCGGCGCTGCGCGCCTGCGGCGCGAACTTCGCGCACGTGAACATCTTCGAGGATCCGGAACTGCGCGAGGCGCTGAAGCGCCATTCGAACTGGCCGACCTACCCGCAGGTCTACCTGAACGGCGAGCTGCTCGGTGGCTGCGACATCACGCTCGAGATGTTCCGCAGCGGCGAGCTGAAGAAGGTGCTCGACGAATCGGGCGCCACCGCCACGCCGGCCTGAGGGATCAGCCGGCCTCCGGGATGACGCCTCCGGCGCCGTCGTCATGCCAGCCGAGGCTGCGCGCGCGCTCCTCGGCTTCGAGATAGCTCGGCAGGCAGCTGTTGCAGATCCTGCAGAACAGGTCCGCGGTCCGCTCGGCGTCGTAAGCCGCGGAGTGCGCCGACGACGAATCCCAGGCCATCCCCGCCACCATCGCCGCCTTGGCCAGCACCGTCTGGCCCAGCGCGGCCCCGGCCAGCGTCACCGTGTCGAAGCACGAGAACGGGTGGAAGGGATTGCGCTTGAAGTCGGTGCGCTGCACGGCGGCGTTGAGGAACGCCAGGTCGAAGGCCGCATTGTGGCCCACCAGAATCGCGCGCTTGCAGCCCAGCAGGCGCATCGACTCGCGCACCTCGCGGAAGATCCGCGTCAGCGCATCGCGCTCGTCGATCGCGGGGCGCAGCGGATGGAACGGGTCGATGCCGTTGACGGCCAGCGAGGCCGGCTCGAGATTCGCGCCCTCGAACGGCCTGACGTGGAAGCAGTGTGTTTCGCCCCGCCGCAACATTCCGTCGGGCGAGATCTTGACGTCGACGGCCGCGATCTCCAGCAGCGCGTCGCGTGCCGGATTGAAGCCGCCGGTCTCGACGTCGACGACGACCGGCAGGAATCCGCGGAAGCGGCGCGCCATCGTGACGGGCGTGGCAGTCATGGGCGGTCCAGGGTCCAGAGCAGTTCGCCGCCAGCGCGCATCGGCACCAGTTCGCCGTCTTCCCCGAAGCGGAAGCTCGCGGGAACGGTAGAGCGGGCGCGGCGCAGGGTGATCCGGTCTGCGTTGCGCGGCAGGCCGTAGAAGTCGGCGCCGAAGCAGTGCGCGAAGCCTTCGAGCCGGTCGAGCGCGCCGGCCGCGTCGAAGGCCTCCGCGTAGAGCTCGATGCCTGCATGCGCCGAATACATTCCGGCGCAGCCGCAGGCGGTTTCCTTGGTGCCCCGCTCGTGCGGGGCACTGTCGGTACCGAGGAAGAAGCGGGGATTGCCGCTGGTCGCGGCGTCGATCAGCGCCTGTCGGTCCGGTTCGGTCTTCAGCACCGGCAGGCAGTAGAAATGGGGGCGGATGCCACCGACGAACATCGCGTTGCGGTTGTGCAGCAGGTGCTGCGGCGTGATCGTCGCGGCGATGCCGGCGCGCGCGCCGCGCACGAATGCGACCGCGTCGGCAGTGGTGATGTGCTCGAAAACGATCCGCAGCGCTGGGTGGCGCGCGGCCAGTGGTGCGAGCACGTCCTCGATGAAGCGCGCCTCGCGCTCGAACACGTCGACGTCTTCGTGGGTCACCTCGCCATGCACCTGCAGCGTGAGGCCGCGCTGCGCCATGCGCGCGAGCACCGCATCGATTCTCGCAACGTCGGTCACGCCGGCGTCGGAGTGGGTCGTCGCGCCCGCGGGATAGAGCTTGAAGCCGTGGACGATGCCGCTGTCGCAGGCGCGATCGACCTCCTCCGGAGGCGTGCGGTCGGTCAGGTACAGCGTCATCAGCGGCTCGAAGGCGGAGCCCGCGGGTCGCGCCTCGAGGATGCGCGCGCGGTAGTTCGCGGCCAGCGCCGTCGTGGTGACCGGCGGCATCAGGTTCGGCATCACGATCGCGCGGCCGAAGCGCTCCGCCGTATGAGGCAGCACGGCGCGCAACGCCGCGCCATCTCGCAGGTGCAGGTGCCAATCGTCGGGACGGCCGAGCGTGATGGAGTCCGTGCTCATCGTGAAGCCTTCTTGCGCAGACGCGTCGCCGGGGCGCCGCCGGAACCCGCGAGCGCAGCGCCCAGCGGCTGCTCGAGCAGCAGCGCCAGTGCGAAGCGCACGCCGAAGCCGGTGATGTCGGTGGCGACGTGCGCGAGGCCGCCGGCGCGGGTGGCCGACGCCAGGTCGACGTGGGCCCAGGCGATCTCATGCGGCACGAAGCGCGAGAGGAATCGCGCCGCGAGGATGTGATCGCCCTTGCCGTCGACGGCGCATTGCAGGACGTCGGCGACCTTGCTCTGCAGGTCCGAATCGTAGTCCTCGTCCATCGGGAAGCAGACCACGCGTTCGCCGCTGTCGCGGCCCGCGGCCTCGAGCAGCGGCTCGAGTGCGGCGCGGTTGGTGAAGACGCCGCTCTTGCGTTCGGTCAGTGCGTGCACGCAGGCCCCGGTCAGCGTCGCGAAGTCGAGGATCAGCCGCGGGGCGCGCCGCGCGGCGAGTGCGAGCGTGTCTGCAAGCGCCATGCGTCCTTCGGCGTCAGTGTGGATCACCTGGATGGTGGTGCCGTTGCAGGCGCGCACGAGGTCCTGCGGCTGGTAGGCGGTGGGCCCGATGCGGTTCTCGGTGATCGCGAGCCAGCAGTCCACCGACCATGGCGCATCCAGTTGCGCGAGCGCCAGCAGCAGGCCGAGCGCGACGGCGCTGCCGGCCATGTCGGTGTGCATGTTGAGCATGCTGCGATGGTGCTTGAGGTTGGTGCCGCCGGTGTCGAACAGGATGCCCTTGCCTACCAGCGCGACGCGCGGGCGGGCGCCCGAGCGCGATGACCTGCGCGGCTCCCAGCTGAGCCGCGCGATGCCGGCGTCACGAGTCGCATTGCCGGCTGCCACCGCCAGGAACGCGCCTGCGCCGAGCTTGCGCAACGCGCTCTCGCCGAACCATTGCAGCGTGAGGCCGGTGTCACGGGCGAGGCCCTCGAGCGCACGGCGATAGCCTGCGGCGTCGAGCACGTTTGGTGGCAGCGAGGTGAGCCAGCGGGCCAGGTTGGCCGCCTGCGCAGTCGCTGCGAGCCGCTCGAGATCGAGCGCGGCGCTCGCATGCAGGTCGAGTTCCTCGAGCCTGGTGCGGGTCGATGCGGTGCTATGGAACGCGGGCAGGTCGAAGGACTGCGACAGCGCGGCCGAAGCCAACGCCTCGACCACCGCGTCGCCGTCGCGGCGACCGGGCGCGGCGGCGAGCGCGAGCGCGCGTGGTTGCCGACCCAATGCCAGGCGCAGCATGTCGCCGGCCAGGGCGAGGCGCTTGAACGCGTCGGCACCTTCGGCCAGCACGCCGACCACCAGCAAGGCCTGGCGCGAGCTCGGGAGCGTGATCGACGCGCACTTGCCCGGCTTCAGCCGCTCGCGCGCGAGCAGTGCAGCGATCTCCGTTGCCGGCCCGAGGCCGCGCAACGTCGCTGCCGTGCTGTCCGGCGCGACGACGACGCAGAGCGCATCGAGCGAGGCGAGGCGCGATCCTGAAGGTGGAGTCGTGAGACGGCGCAGTGCCGGCGGAGGCTGGTCTGGAAGCAGGGACACGGCGCGGCGAGGCTCGAAGGGGGAACGACTTCGATGCTAGCACAGCGGCCAGCGGGGTAACGGTGGCGGGCGGGTCCCGCGCGCTGCCCACTGGTGACCGGGTCGAAGGTGGCATCGATGGGGTGGTGCTCCTGACGCACTCGATCGCCTGATTCGACAGGCGGCGGGTTAACATAGCAGCCCAGCCCGCCCGTGGTGGGCCGCACCGTACCCGGGGTCCCGCAGATGACCGAACTGCCGAAGCTAGAAGATTTCGATCCAGCCGAGACCCAGGAGTGGCTCGAGTCGATCGACAGCGTGCTGAAGACGCACGGCCCGGAGCGCGCGCATTTCCTGCTCGAGCGCCTGATCGACTACACCCGCCGCTCCGGTGCCTACCTGCCGTTCCGGCCCAACACCGCCTACCTCAACACGATCTCGACCGGCCAGCAGCGCGACTACCCGGGCAACCGCGAGTTCGAGCGCCGGATCGAGGCCTACATCCGCTGGAACGCGATGGCGATGGTCGTCAACGCAAACCGGATCTCCTCCGAATACGGTGGACACATCGCGACCTATGCTTCCGCAGCCACGCTCTATGAAGTCGGCTTCAACCACTTCTGGCGCGCGCCGTCCGAGACGCACCCCGGCGACATGATCTACATCCAGGGGCATGCTTCACCAGGCATCTATGCGCGCGCCTACCTCGAGGGCCGGCTTACCGAGGAACAGTTGCGCCACTTCCGGCAGGAAGTCGCCGGCGACGGTCTCTCGTCCTATCCGCATCCCTGGCTGATGCCGGACTTTTGGCAATTCCCGACAGTCTCGATGGGTCTCGGCCCTATGCAGGCGATCTTCCAGGCGCGCTTCCAGCGCTATATGGAACATCGCGGCATGGTGAAGCCGTCGGATCGCAAGATCTGGGCCTTCCTCGGCGACGGCGAGATGGACGAGCCGGAGTCGATGGGCGCGCTGACGATGCCGGTGCGCGAGAAACTCGACAACCTCGTGTTCGTCATCAACTGCAACCTGCAGCGCCTCGATGGTCCGGTGCGCGGCAACGGCAAGATCATCCAGGAACTCGAGGCGGCTTTCCTCGGCGCCGGCTGGAACGTCATCAAGGTGCTCTGGGGTGGCCGCTGGGATCCGCTGCTCGCCAAGGACACCCAGGGGCTGCTGCGTCGCGTGATGGAAGAGTGCGTCGACGGCGAGTACCAGAATTTCAAGGCGAAGGGCGGTGCGTACACGCGCGAGAATTTCTTCGGCAAGTATCCCGAGTTGAAGGCGATGGTCGCCAACATGTCGGATGACGAGATCTGGGGCCTGAACCGCGGCGGCCACGACGCGCGCAAGGTGTTCGCTGCCTACTGGGCGGCGAGCCAGCATCGCGGCCAGCCGACGGTGATCCTCGCCAAGACCGTCAAGGGCTTCGGCATGGGCAAGGCGGGCGAGGGCCAGATGGTCTCGCACCAGCAGAAAAAACTGTCCGACGAGGACCTGCTGGTGTTCCGCGACCGCTTCAACATCCCGATCTCCGACGAGGCAATGAAGAAGCTGCCGTTCTTCAAGCCTGCCGACGACAGCGCGGAACTCAACTACATGCGCGAGCGCCGCAAGGCGCTCGGCGGCTACCTGCCGAGCCGGCGCAGTTCGGTGCCACCGCTGGTGATCCCGGCACTCGAGGCCTTCCAGGGACTGCTCGAGGGCACCGACGGGCGCGAGATCTCGACGACGATGGCCTTCGTGCGCATCCTGACGACGCTGCTGAAGGACAAGAACATCGGTCGCAACATCGTGCCGATCGTCCCCGACGAGGCGCGCACCTTTGGCATGGAAGGCCTGTTCCGACAGGTCGGCATCTATTCCTCGGTGGGCCAGCTGTACCAGCCGCAGGATGCGGACCAGCTGATGTCCTATCGCGAAGACAAGAAGGGCCAGATCCTCGAAGAGGGCATCAACGAAGCGGGCGCGCTGTGCTCGTGGATCGCGGCGGGCACGGCCTATGCGAACCACGGCGTGCCGATGGTGCCGTTCTACATCTTCTACTCGATGTTCGGTTTCCAGCGCGTCGGCGACTTCATCTGGGCGGCGGGCGACCTGCGTACCCGTGGCTTCCTGATGGGCGCGACCGCCGGGCGCACGACGCTCGCGGGCGAGGGGCTGCAGCACCAGGACGGCCACAGCCTGCTGCTCTCGACGATGGTGCCGAACTGCCGCTCGTACGATCCGACCTTCGCCTATGAGCTCGCCGTGATCATCCAGGACGGCCTGCGCCGGATGTATGTCGATGGCGAGTGCATCTTCTACTACGTCGCGGTGATGAACGAGAACTACGGGATGCCGGCGATGCCGAAGGGCGTCGAGCAGGGCATCCTCAAGGGGCTCTACCTGCTCTCGATCGGCGGCCGCGGCAAGGTGCGCGCGACGCTGCTGGGTGCGGGCACGATCCTGCGTGAAGTGCAGGCCGCGGCCGAGATCCTCGAGAAGGATTACGGCGTGCCGGCCGACGTGTTCTCGGCGCCGAGCTTCAGCGAACTGCGCCGCGAGGCGCTCGACTGCGAGCGCTGGAACCTGCTGAACCCGACCCGGCCGCCGCGTGTGCCGTATGTCGCCCAGTGCCTGGGCGACCGGCAGGGGCCGTTCATCGCCGCCACCGACTACGTGCGCAACGTGCCGGAGCAGATACGCCAGTGGGTGCCGGGCGGGTTCGTCGTGCTCGGCACCGACGGCTATGGCCGCTCGGATGCGCGCGCGCAGCTGCGCCATCACTTCGAGGTCGACCGGCGCTTCATCGTGCTGGCGGCGCTGAAGGCGCTGGCCGACGACCAGAAGCTCGACCGCGCGACGCTGACCAAGGCGATCGCCGACCTCGGCATCGATCCGGCGAAGCCGAACCCGCTGAATTCCTGACACACGGATCCCACATGTTGCTCGAAGTGCGCGTGCCCGACCTGGGCAGCTTCAAGGATGTTTCCGTCATCGACCTGCTGGTGAAGGCAGGCGACGCCGTCGAACTCGACACGGCGCTGGTGACGCTCGAGACCGAGAAGGCGACGATGGACGTGCCGTCCTCGGGCGCCGGCGTGGTCGAAGCGGTCCACATGGTCAAGGGCGCCAAGGTCAACGCCGGCGACCTGATCGTCACGCTGCGCGCTGTCGAAGGCGCTGCCGCGGTTCCGGCTCCGGCGCCTCCGGTTTCTGCACCCCCAGCGCCTGCACCCCCAGCGCCTGCAACGGCAGCCGCCGCGCCGGCGGCGCCAGTCGTCGCCGCCGCGGAAATGGTCGTAGCGCCGATGCCTGCGGCCGACCCCGTCGGCATCCCCGGCGGGCGCACTGACCTGGCGACGATCACCGAGCCCGGGTTCTCGACCGCGCACGCGGGTCCCTCCGTGCGGCATCTCGCGCGCGAACTCGGCGTCAACCTCGCGCGCGTCAAGGGCACGGGGGTCAAGGGCCGGATCTCGCACGACGACGTCAAGGCCCACGTCAAGCAGGTGCTGTCTTCCGGTGGCGGCGCCAGCGCTGCGCCGGGGAGCGGCGCGTCGTTGCCGCGCGTGCCGGTCGTCGATTTCGCGGCCTTCGGGCCGGTCGAGACCAGGCCGCTGAATCGGGTGCAGCGGATCTCGGGGCCGCGCCTGCACGCCTCCTGGGTCAATCTGCCGCACGTCACCCAGTTCGACGAGGCGGACATCACCGAGCTCGAGGAGACGCGCGTACGGCTGAAGGATACGGCCGCGGGCCACGGCATCAGGCTCACGCCGCTCGCCTTCATCATCCGCGCGTGCGTGCGTGCGCTCGCCGAATTCCCGACCTTCAAAGCCTCACTCGACGAGGGCGCACAGAACCTGGTGTTCAAGCACTATTGCCACGTCGGGTTCGCGGCGGACACGCCGAACGGGCTGCTGGTGCCGGTGATCCGCGACGCGGACCGCAAGGACGTCTACCAGCTGGCGCGCGACCTCGCGGAGCTGTCGGAGAAGGCGCGCGCGGGCAAGCTCGCGGGCGCCGAGATGCAGGGCGGCTGTTTCACGATCTCGAGCCTCGGTGGCATCGGCGGCACTGCATTCACGCCGATCATCAATGCGCCGGAAGTGGCGATCCTCGGCGTCTCGCGTGCGGCGACCAGGCCGCAGTGGCGGGGCGACGCCTTCGTCCCGCGGCTGATGCTGCCGCTATCGCTGTCGTACGATCATCGCGTGATCGACGGCGCGCTGGGCGCACGATTCACGACCTTCGTCTCCGCGCAGCTCGCCGACGTGCGTGGACTGCTCGAAGCCGTTCCCTGATCGAGGCGGTGCTGCGATGGCGAAGATGGACGTAATCGTTCCCGACCTGGGTAACTTCAAGGACGTGCCCGTGGTCGAGGTGCTGGTCGCCGTTGGCGATTCGGTCGAGGTCGACACCCCGCTGGTCACGCTCGAGACCGACAAGGCCTCGATCGACGTGCCGTCGAGCACGGCCGGTCGCGTGACCGAGATCCTGGTGTTCCGCGGCGCCAAGGTGTCCAAGGGCAGCCTGATCGTGCGGCTGGAGGCTTCTGACACGAGTGCTGCGACCGCCCCGGTCCCGGTCCCGGTCCCGG
>Ga0163144_10002161_pt1 | contig 45930 bp, 37 predicted proteins | sample OliLak19BULKMAT1_FD_123175 | JGI IMG/M metagenome (GOLD analysis project Ga0163144, IMG submission 123175) | Freshwater microbial mat bacterial communities from Lake Vanda, McMurdo Dry Valleys, Antarctica - Oligotrophic Lake LV.19.BULKMAT1 | ecosystem: Environmental > Aquatic > Freshwater >... | reverse complement strand
TTCCTCGAGTTCCATCACGTCGACCCGTTCGCGCGCGGAGGCGAGAGCACCGTCGCGAATCTCGGGCTCCGCTGCCGAGCGCACAATGCACATGAAGCGGAGAGAGCGGGACTCGGGCGTCGAGAAACATGACTTCGCGCGCCCCTTCGGCGCGAACTCTCTATCAGATCGCCTTTCGGGTCGCGCCCCCCGTCCCATGCGCTCTCAGCACATTGCGGCGACGCGGCGGCAATGCGGCGGCGACGCGACGTCAACCAGGCGGCGACGCCGCGGTCCGCGGCCGCAACCCGACAACCCCCCGACAACCACCCAGCGACCACGCTTCGGCAACGGCGACACCAGGATCGCGGCGCGCCGCCTCTTTACTCCATCCGGCGCCCCCGCGTTGCGCGGCGACCGCTGCGCCGGTAGGCTCGGCTGGCCTTGTCGTCAGAGACCTCTGGGAGACCTGCGCCATGCTCCTCGGAATCCTCAAGGATACGTATCCAGGCGAGCGCCGCGTCGCGCTCGTGCCCGCCAGTCTGCCGCCGCTCACCAAGGCGGGATTCACCTTTCTGATCGAGCCGGGCGCGGGGATCTCCGCGGGACATGCGGACGCCGCTTACCTCGAGAAGGGCGCGCAGGTGGCGAGTTCGCGAGCGGATGTCTTCGCCAAGGCCGACCTCTTGGTGCAAGTGCGAGCGTTGGGCGCGGATCCGAACGGCGCGGCGGCGGATTTGCCGATGTTTCGCCAAGGGCAAACGTTGGTCGCGACGTGTGATCCGCTGTCGAATCCGGAGCCCGCACGACGTTTCGCGTCGAGCGGGGGAAATGCCTTCGCGCTCGAACTCGCACCGCGCATCACCCGCGCGCAGTCGATGGACGTTCTCTCCTCGATGGCGACGCTCGCGGGCTACAAGGCGGCGCTCCTGGCGGCGACCAACCTGCCGAAAATCTTCCCGATGATGATGACGGCCGCCGGCACGGTAACCGCGGCGCGCGCGCTCGTGATCGGCGCCGGTGTGGCGGGGCTCCAAGCGATCGCGACCTGTCGCAAGCTGGGCGCCGTCGTCTCCGGCTACGACGTCCGTGCGGCGGTGAAGGAGCAGGTCATGAGCCTCGGCGCGAAGTTCGTCGAACTCGAACTCGAGACGCAGACGGCCGAAGGCAAGGGTGGTTACGCCGCGGCGCAAGACGAGACGTTCCTGAGGCGCCAACGGGAGCTGATGGCGCGCGTCGTGGCCGATTCCGACGTCGTCATCACCACCGCGGCGATTCCCGGGAAGCGATCGCCAGTCATCGTGACGGCCGACATGGTGCGCGGCATGGCGGCCGGCTCGGTCATCGTCGATCTGGCGGCTGAACGGGGCGGGAACTGTGAACTGTCACGTCCCGACGAGACCGTGATCGAAAACGGCGTCACCATCTTGGCGCCGACGAATCTCCCGGCCACCGTGCCGATGCACGCGAGCCAACTCTTTGGCAGGAACGTGGCGAACTTCCTGCTGCTCTTGGTCAAGGATGGGAAGGTCCGACTCGACGGCGAGGACGAGATCCTGCGCGAGACGCTCTTGGTCCGAGAGGGCGAACTGGCGCACCCGTCGATCGGCGGCGCGAGCAACGCGCCGACCGGGGCGACCGGGGCGGCCGCGGCGGCCACGGCGGCCACGTCGGCCGCGTCGGCAGCGACGGCAACGACGGCAACGTCAGCCGCCCCGGCCGCGCGCTGATGCAGATCACCTTCCACGGCGCCGCTCGCTCGGTCACCGGATCGCGGCATCTGTTGGAGGCGAACGGTCAACGCATCCTGCTCGATTGCGGGCTGGTGCAGGGGCCGCGCGATGAATCCGACGCGCGCAACCGGGAGTTCTCTTTTGATCCCACCACGCTCGACGCTGTCGTCCTGAGCCACGCGCACATCGACCACTCAGGCGCGATCCCGGCGCTGGTCAAGCGGGGGTTCAAGGGCGATATCCATCTGACGCTCGCCTCCGCCGATCTGTGCGTACACATGCTCCGCGACTCCGCTTTCTTGCAGGAGAAAGACGCTGAGTTCGTCAACAAGCGCGAGGCTCGCCGCGGTCGGCCGGCGCGCGAGCCGCTCTATCGCATCGAGGACGCCGACCGCGCCGTCGAACTCTTCGAGGGACACGCCTACTACCGCTGGTTCCCCGTCGTCCCAGGTATCCGCGCCCGCTTCCTCGACGCCGGCCACATCCTCGGATCGGCCATCGTGGAGCTCGAGGTATTGGAGAACGGCGAGCGCCGCTCCGTCGTCTTCACGGGAGATCTCGGGCGGAAGTGCCTGCCGATCATCCGCGACCCCGATCAATTGGAGACGCCGGATGTGCTCATCATGGAGAGCACGTACGGCGACCGCGAGCACTCGCCGATCGAACAGGCGGCCGACACGCTCGCCGCCATCGTCCAGCGCGTGGCGGCTCGGCGCGGCAAGTTGATCATCCCCGCCTTCGCCGTCGGACGGACGCAGGAAGTGGTGCATCAGTTGGCGCAACTCTGGCGGCAGAATCGCATCCCCCATCTCCCGATCTACGTCGACAGTCCGCTCGCGGTGAACGTGACCGACGTCTTCGATCGGCACCCCGAGTGTTTCGACCCGGAGACGCGCGCGCTGCTCAGGTCGGATGGAGACCCGTTCGGCCTCGAGGTGCTCACCTACGTGCGCGACCTCGAGGAGTCGAAGGCGCTCAACTCCAAGGAGGGGCCGTTCGTCATCATCTCGGCCTCGGGCATGGCGGAAGGCGGGCGGATCCTCCATCACTTGCGCAATTCGCTCGGGGATCCGAAGAACCTCATCCTCTTCGTCGGCTACCAGGCCGAGCACACGCTGGGACGTCGGCTGGTGGAGGGCGAGCCGACCGTGAAGATCTTCGGCGAACCGCACGACGTGAAGGCTGAAGTCGTCACCATGAACGAATTCTCGGCGCACGCCGACCGCATCGAGCTGCTCGACTGGGTGAAGGGAAACAAGTCGCGGCCGCGCGATCTGTTCTTGGTCCATGGCGAGGAGAAGCAAGCCCTCGCCTTGGCGGAGCGCCTCCACGAGAACGGCTTCGGCGGAGTATCGGTGCCGACGCTGCACGAGACCGTGCCGCTGGGCGGCGCGCACCAACGCAACGCTCAGCCGCGCGGCTGAGTCGTCGGCTCAGTCGTCGGCTGCACGAACTTCCGCACGGCGAACCATCCCGCGATGGTGATGAGCGTGCACGCGACGCCGGCCTCCGGTCCGTAGCCGCCGCCGGTCAGCCAGACCGAAGTCCGCGCCTCGCGCGAGACGATCGGCAGCAGATGCAGCGTCTGGAACCCTGAAACCGGTAGCGACCAGAGCACCGCCAGGCCGAAATTCCAACCGGCGTGGACGCCGATCACATCCCAGAGACTTCGCGCACGCAGGACCCACTCGCTGAAGACGAGCCCGATGGCGAACGTGTTGAAGAGCGCGAGCGGCGTGAATCCCGGGTTGAGTCCATGGAAGAGCGCGAAGATGGCGGCCGGAACGACGAGCACCCACCCTCGCGCCGACGCGCGATTCTCCGAGTGGGCGCGCCACTCTTCGACGGTGTGCTGCACGTAGCCGCGCAACATCAACTCCTCCAGACCTCCCTGCAAGACGAAGCCCGCCGCCAGCGCGAGCGCGACCACTCCGCCGCCGAGAGCGCCCCAACGCGTCGCGAGCGTGACCGAGTCCGCCGAAGCCCACGCGAGCGAACCGGACGCGAGGCCGACCAGTAAGAACAGCCCCGTGATGCCCAAACCGATCGCCCACCCGCGGAAGAATCTCCCGACCGGCGGCGGCAAGGTGAAGCCGAGGTCGGCGAGCGTCTGACCGTGACGGCGCTGCATCCAGGCAGTCCATGCGGCGATGACGGGAGCGACGACGACCATCGAGGCGAGGAGTTCGAGCATGGAGGGGAGTGAACCGGGGGCGGCGCTGGAGCGACGGCCGAGGGCGTGGGCGACAAGGAAAAGGAGGGCGGCGAGGGCGTTGGCGAGGAGGAGGGAGACGCCTAAGTAGGTGAAGAGGCGGGCGAGTGGGGAGAAGGGCATGAGAACCCCAGGGTGGGTTGGAAGAGGGTACGCAGGACGGCGGACCGGGTCCGCCGTCTTCAGGGCAAGAACTTCTCTACGGCCCTCAGCTTTGCCGGCAGGTACTCGTCGATCACGTAGTTCAGTCCCCACTTGGCGAGCGCCTGTTGCTCGGCGCGCACGCCCATCTTCAGGAGCTGCTCCATCGCCTTCGACCAGGGCTTGTGCTCCTGGAAGAACGGGTCGTTCTTCATCGCGTCCTTCGCGCGCTTGATGTCGACTTCCTTCAGCGGGTGGGTCGGAAGCTGATATTCGACGATGTCCTGCGGCGTCACGCCGAGGAAGCGCGCTTGCGGCACGCAGAAGAACTGGTTGATGTGCGCGGCGTTTCCGCTCCCCACCTTGAGCGTGCGGTAGATGTTGGAGATCCCGTAGGGGTCGCAGTCGACGAAGGCGTAGACGGGAATCTTCTTCTCGTCGGCCAGTCGACGGATGAAGCGCCGCGTCGCGCGCGTCGGCACTCCGCCCATCGAGACGAGCACGCACCCGGCCGTCTTCCAGAACTTGTGGCTCTGCAGGCGCTGGAACATACCGCCGGTCTCGATCGCCAAGACGAACTTGGCGTCGGTCTCGAACGAGAGGTGCTCGACCGAACTCGGGATCGAGTAGGCGCCCGAGCCGAAGCGCGTGCAATCGATCCGCTCGACTTCGCCCGTCTCGAGGTCGGGATCGAAGACGATCAGTTCGCCCGCCACGGCGCCGCCATGCTCATCCGGCAGGAAGCGGAGCTGCTCGCGCGAGATCTTGTGCACCGAGAAAAGCGCTTCGATGTCGTCCATCACGGCGTCTGACTCCGGCTGCTCGTGGAACATGGCGTCACCCCAGTTCTTCGACTGGTAGTAGGCGTCTCGTTTGGTCGCGAAGTCGCTCGACTCGATCAGGTTCTTCGAGAGCGACATCATGCGAAGGGTCTGCGCGAAGGTCTTGACCGTGTTGACGGTGAGAGCGCGCACCTTCTTCTGCTTCCCGATCTCCAGGTAGCCGCGCGTCTTCGAGTAGCTGACGTTCGAGAGCGCTCGGATCGGCAGCTTCAGCTCGGGCTTGATGCGCTTCAGGATCTTCTCGTGCACCTCGGCGGCGGTATTCCCGATCTGCTTGACCGCCTCTTGGTCGAGCGCCTCGTTACGCTTGCGGATCTCGGCGATCTTCGTCTTCGGCATGCGTTCCATCACTCACCGCCCTCTTCGGCCAACTCTTGTCCGCTGCGACTGCGCTCCAGCGTGTCGGTCAGCACCGCGCAGGCCTTGTCGCGCTGCGAATCGCTCAATTTCAAGATGTCCTGCAGCGCGATCCCGATCTGCGGGATGTACTTCTGGATGTAGGAGCGCTTCTTCGACTCGTCCAGCTCGCGACGACGCCGGCTGACGAAGGCGCTGACGCGGCGGCCCGCCTCCAGCAGACCGAGCCGGATCTCCTTCATGATCTCCGGATAGTGCGCGACCGCTTCTTTCGATTCCGACGTGAACGGCACCCAGACCGACGCGACGTGCACCAAGAGCACCATCGGCGCGTTCGGGAGCGCGCCCTTCGACTGCGCCAGGTGGTACGCCTTCCAGTCGATCGCGAGGATCGACTTGGTGATGGCGCAGGCCGACTGCTGGTAGAGGAGCGGCACGCGATTGGCGTAGCGATACAAGGTGACCAATTCGTCGCCCGGGAGATCGCCGCCATACGCCAGTCCCACCTCGATCTGGAACGGATTACCGCGGTAGACGGCCGGGGGACGCGTGACCGTCGCGTAGAAATCGGCGCGGACGTCTTGTTGGAGCGCGCGCAGCAAGAGCTCCTCCCCGATCGGCGAGATGCAATTGCTCGGGGGCGCCATGAGCTTGACCTGAGCGAGGCCCGCGTGGAGCTTCTCCGCCGCCGCCACCTGCATGGTCGAGGGTCGCATCGAAGGTGAGAGACGGGCCGCCAGAGCAATTTCGTGCGCGACTCGCGCGCTGACCCGCGAGAACTCGAGCGTCAGGAATCCCGTCAGGTTTCGCGCCTTGGTGTCCTGCAGCATCTTCAGCAGCAGACCCAGCTCGACGCCGTGCGGATGCGGTTTGATCTCCAGCGGCTCTGGCGGCAATTGGTCGGCCACCCGCTCGAACACCTCCGCAGTCCCGCCGGAGTCGGGGGCCAGATAGCGAACGCGGGCGTGAGGATTCGCGATCGCGACCTGCCGCAGATAACCGTCGACCGAGTGGCGCCCCCGCTTGTACGTCGCCTGCAGCGTGATCTCGACTCGCGTGCCGTGCTCCGGCCCCCACTCCGTCGTACGATCGACCAAGATCTGCGGCTCGTTCCTGCGCGTGTCCATGGCGAGTTCGAAGTAGTGCGCTGGTTTGCCCGCCCCGGTGCGCGAGATGATCGTGATCGGCTTCCCGGTGGTGAGCAGGCCGTACATCCCGGCGGCCGAGATCCCGATCCCCTGCTGGCCACGGCTTTGCTTCAAGGTGTGAAACTTCGATCCGTACAAGAGGCGGGCGAAGATCTTCGGGATCTGTGCGCGGACGATCCCGGGGCCGTTGTCCTCGACCACCACGCGGAACCGCTCCTCCCCCGCCGGGTGCACCTCGACCAACACGTCGGGCAGAATTCCCGCCTCTTCGCAGGCGTCCAGCGCGTTGTCCACCGCTTCCTTGATCGTGGTGAGGAGCGCCTTCGCCGGGTTGTCGAAGCCCAACAGGTGCCGGTTCTTGGAAAAGAACTCCGAGACCGAGATCTCACGCTGCTTCGTGGCCATGTCGGCCGCGGAAGCGCGCCGTCCGGCCGGTCGCTGCTCGGTCTTCTTGCCGGGCTCGGTCTTCTTGCCGGGCTTGCTCTCGACGCCATGGGCGCCATGGGCGCCATGGACGCCATGGACGCCATTGGCGCCGTTCGCGCGCGGCGGTTCCGCCGCTGGCGCGCTCGCTTCCTCGACGAGAAGCGGCGCATCGAAGTCGACGCTCATCTGCGCCGGCTTCGCCGCAGCCCTCCGAGGCATCGCGGACTTGGGTTTCGGGCGCTCGCTCGACATGTACAGCTCCCTCTCTCTCCCACTCGGTCTCCGTCCCGAGTCGTTCGGTCGATCGCCGGCCGTTCCTCGCCGCGCGCATTCTCTGATCCTGAGGGACACACTGGCAACGAAATCGTCCGGCGGTGGGCCTGCGTACATTCGTACAACAACTGACCAGGATTGTTGACATGCCGTAGCACGCTTTGCATACTCGCGGCCGTATTACTCGTGGAGATACGGCAGTTACTTCGCATTGCAGATGTTCGCAAGGAAGTCAGATCCCAAGGAAGTCAGATCGGAAGGAAGTCCGATCGCCGGGGAGCACCAGGCAGAGTCAGAGGCAGAGGCAGAGTCAGAGGCAGAGGCAGAGGCAGAGGCAGCCAGCTCGCAAGAGCGTCAGGCCGAAAAGGAGTCAGTCGCCATGATGAAGAAGAAGAAGATGAAGACCAAGGCCGCCGGGCCCGCCCGCGGACGCAAGCAGAGGATCAGCAGAACCGAGATGGCGGCGAAGGAAGGTCAGATTATCGCTGACATCCGTGGCGGATCGTTGAGCTACCGTGAGATCGCCCAGAAACACGGAGTCTCTCTTCCGACGGTGAACAACAAGGCCAAGAAGGCCGGCATCAGCCGCGGTCGCCGCAAGGGCGCCCGGATCGTCGTGCCCGGACCGCGCCGTGGAGGCCGTCGTCCCGCCGCCGCCGCCGCCGCCGCCGTGACATCGGCCGCGCCGAAGCGCCGTGGTCGTCCGCCCAAGGCGCGCGCCGGCACGGGATTCGTCTCGGCCTTCCGCACGCTCGTCATCCAGCATCACCCGAACATGACGGTCCAGAACTTCGAGCGTCTGATGCGCTTGGTCGAGGACGCGGTCAGCTAGTCCGCTCTGCTTCAACCGGCCCGGTTCCAACCGGCCCGGACCGCGTAGAATCGGAGAGCCCGGCCCTGTGGGTCGGGCTCTTTCGTACCCGGACTTCGGAGGGTGTTCGTGAAGCCGTCTCTCTTCAGCGGAATCCAGCCCAGCGGCGAGATCCACATCGGGAACTACTGCGGAGCGATTCGCAACTGGGTGCGTTTGATCGACTCGTACGACTGCATCTTCTGCGTCGTCGACTACCACTCGCTGACCGGCGTGTACGACGCCGCGACGATGAAGCAACGGATCGTCGATGCCGCCCGCGTCAACATGGCCTGCGGCATCGACCCGGAACGCGCCATCCTCTTCGTGCAGTCGCACGTGCCCGAGCACACCGAGCTGGCCTGGGTCTTCTCGACCGTGACGCCGATGGGTGATCTGTCGCGCATGATCCAGTTCAAGGAGAAGAGCCGGCAGAACGAGGACAACATCAACGCCGGGCTCTTCACCTACCCGGTGCTGCAGGCCGCCGACATCCTCTTGTACAAGGCGACCGCGGTGCCGGTGGGCGAGGACCAGATCCAGCACATCGAGCTGACCCGCGAGATCGCGCGGAAATTCAACGCGCGATTCGGCGATCTCTTCCCCGAGCCGGTCCACCTCACCCCGAAAGAGGGGGCGCGGATCATGGGAATGGACGGCAAGAGCAAGATGAGCAAGTCGCTCGGGAATGCGATCGGAGTGCTGGAGGATCCGGACGCGATCTGGAAGAAACTCGCCCCCGCGTTGACCGACGAAAACCGCAAGCGGCGGAGCGATCCCGGAAACCCGGACATCTGCAACATCTTCACGCTGCACCGGAACTTCTCCTCCGCGGACACGGTTGCTCTCGTCGATCGCGAGTGCCGCGTCGCCGGCATCGGGTGCGTCGACTGCAAGAAGATGCTCCATCAGAGTCTCGTCGCCGAGTTGACCCCGATCCGCGAACGCGCCGAAGCTCTCGCCCGTCAGCCCCAAAGGATCGAAGAGGCGCTGGCCAGCGGCGCCGCCAGAGCACAGGCGATCGCTGAGCGGACGATGGGCGAAGTTCGACTGGCGCTCGGCATTCGGTGAGTCACGCCAAGTCCGAAGGAGCACGCTCGGTGACCATCGCCCGCTCAGCGCTGCTCGCGTCGCTCTTCCTCTTCTGCGCCTCTGCGGCCGCGCTCGCCGGCCCCAACTCCGGCGGCTATCTTGTCCTCCACGCGGCAACCGAACTCCAAGCGTCGGCGGGTTCGAGCCCCTGCGGGCAATCGCGCGTACGGGACTGCCTGGAGACGCGCGTCACGGCGCCGGTGGAGGCGCGTGAGACTGTGGTCTTTCTCCTCGCCGCGTTTCCGTTCTCGAACCCTAGGTTGAGCGGCGTCGTCTTCGGACTCTACCTCGATGCGAGCATCAGCATCTTCGGCTACGGAGGATGTGGAGACTTCGCGCTCGACGCGGAAGGTCCACCGCAAAGCGGGTGGGGCAGCGCGGTCACCTTCAATGCCTCACGCACACAGCGAATCAACGAGATCTACTGGTTCGCGGCGTACGCCTACTCCGAGGGGATGATGGAGATCGCCGAACACCCCACACAGGGCGCCCCGACGTTCGCCGACGACTCGGTTCCATCCCAACTCGATCCGGTCGAAGGCCTCGGAATCCTCGGATTCGGGAGGGCGGGCGAGAATCCCTGCCTGGAGAGCTACGCGCACGGCGCCTGCTGCCACTCGAACGGGACCTGCACCCTCGAAGTAGAGAGCATGTGCGAGGACGCGAACGCCACCTATCTCGGCGACGGTTCGGGCTGCGAGGCACTCACCTGTCGGGGCGCTTGCTGCAACGGCGAGGAGTGCTCCGAGATGACGGAGTCGGAGTGCGTGGAGGTTCCCGGCGAGTTCAAGGGGCCCGGCACCACCTGCGGCAACACCGCCTGCATACCGACACGCCTCACCTGGGGCCGATTGAAGTCGGTCTTCGAGGACTGAATCGTCGGCCGACTTGAATCTCGTGTCAGCGCGACGTGGATGCTTCGCTAGAATCCCTTCCACATCATCGACATTGCTCGCCTCGCTCGATGTCGCTTGGAAATGCACCGGAGGTTTCTGCATGCCCCGTTCGCACCGCGTCGCTGCGGCATTTCGCGCCATTCGGCTCTTGGCAGCCGCCTTCCTCTGCCTTGCGGTGACCTCTTCCGGACAAGGCGCGCCCACCCTCTCCGGCCTGCGCCCGGGGCTCGATCGAAACGATCGCGTCGTCGTGAAACTGTCGGAGGGGAGCGAGATCCGCCTGCGTGACGGACGCTGGGTTTCGCTCTCCGGTGCGACCGATGTGACGCCGCTGCAGCAGTTCGTCGCGCGGCATCCGCAGATCGAGATCCGGCGGCACTTCACGCGCAGTGAACTCGAACTCGACCGCGATCATGCGCAGGGGGAAGCGCGCAGCGGGCGCGCGCTGGCCGACCTCAATCTCTACTACCAACTCCATCTCCCGACGCCCTCCGGGAGCGGGCAGGAGTTGGACGCGCTCCTGGCCGAATTGCGCGGACTGCCGCTGGTCGAGACGGCGTTCGTCGAGCCGATCGCCGCGCCGGCCGGTCGCATCGAACCGAGCCGCATCCAGCCAGAAGGCGGCGCGCAAACGTTGGACGACGACCCGAGTCCTCCCACGCCGGACTACACCAACATGCAAGGCTATCTCGGCCCGTCGCCGAACGGCGTCAACGCGCAGGCGGTCTGGGCGTTTCCGGGCGGGCGCGGCGCGTCGGTCAAGTTGATCGACATCGAAGGCGGGTGGCTCTGGGGTCATGAGGACCTGCCCGCGCCTTTCTTCGAAGGCGGGACGCAGATCAACGATCTCGGTTGGCGGAATCACGGTACGGCAGTGCTCGGTGAGGTCGTCGGCAAGAACAACGGATTTGGCGTGACCGGCATCGCGAGCGACGTCTTGGCCGGTTGCTGTTCGATTGGATCGATGAGCGTCGCGGCGGCGATCGATCTCTCGGCGGCGAACATCGGCGAGGGCGATCTCTTCTTGATCGAGCTGCACGCTCCGGGACCGAACGCGAACGGGAGCGGGCAGTTCGGCTACGTCGCCATGGAGTGGTGGCAGGACAACTTCGACGCGATCCAGACGGCGGTGGCCAACGGCCGCGTCTGCATCGAAGCGGGCGGCAACGGCGAGCAAGACCTCGACGCGCCCGTCTACGCCGGGCTCTTCGACCGCGAGGTGCGCGACTCGGGGGCGATCCTGGTCGGCGCGGGCACTCCGACCGGCCACGTCGCCGAGTGGTTCACGAACTACGGCAGCCGCATCGATCTGAACGGCTGGGGCTCGTCGGTCACGACCTGCGGCTACGGCACGCTGCAGGGCGGACCCGAGACGCAGTGGTACACCTCGGGCTTCGGCGGAACGTCGAGCGCGAGCCCGATCGTGACCGGCGCGGTCGCTTGTCTGCAGGGAATGAGCCGAGCGGAGTGGGGCGTCACGCTCGACGCCAAGCTCGCCGCGCAGATCCTCGCGCAGACCGGAACGCCGTGGGTCGGCGCGAAGCGGATCGGGCCCCGGCCCAACTTGGTCGCGGCGAGAGCGCTCCTCCTGCAAGGGGTCGGCACGGTTTCGGGCGTGGTCCGCGACGCGGTGACCTCCGCGCCGATCCCGAACGCCGAGCTGCGCCTCGTGGAGACCGGCGCCTTCCTGCGCAGCGATGAGAACGGCGTCTATGCCTTCGCGTCGCTGGCGGGAAACTCCACCATCGAGGCGACCGAGTTCTTCCACGACGACGCCTCGATTCCGTACTCGCTCTCCCCCGGACAGCAGCTCACGCTCGATCTGCTGCTCACGCCGAGCCCGATCGGGTCACTGGCGGGAACGGTACGCACGGCGGCGGGCGTGCCGCTGTTGGGCGCGCGGATCGAGCTCTTGGAGACACCGCTGCCCACCGCAACGTCCGGATTCGGCGGCGGCTACTCGCTGTCCGGGATCCCCGCGGCGCTCGGTTACTCGGTGATCGCGGGAGGCGTTGCGAGCAAGGGCGCCGTGCACCGGTTGGCCGATGTCGTCGCGAACAACACGGTCACGGTTGATTTTGAACTGCCCGACGCGCAGACGTTCGAGGCTTCCAACGGCGCCTACTCCGCCGTGGCGCCTTGGCAGTGGGGCATGCCGAGCGGGCCCGGCCCCGGCGCGGCGTTCTCGGGACTACGAGTCTGGGCCACGAATCTCTCGGGCAACTACGGCGACAACCAGTCGGCCACTTTGACCTCGCCGAACTTCGACTTCAGCGGAGCGGGCGAGCTCTACCTGAGCTTCTCTCACTGGTACGACATCGAAGCCGCCTTCGACGGCGGCACAGTCGAGGTGCACGAAGGGGACGGTTGGACCGCGGTGGAGCCGTTCGGCGGCTATCCGAATGCGCTCTTGGACGGACTCGGCGGCGCCTCCGGCTACAGCGGCGCGTCGAACGGCTGGGTCCCGGCCGTCTTCGACCTCACTCCGTTCATCTCGTCGACCGTGCAGATTCGTTTTCGCTTCGGGAGCGACGGCGGGGTCACGCTCCCCGGTTGGTATCTGGACGACGTCTGTTTCGACACCGGTCCGGAAGTGACCGACGTGGCGGAGGGCGCCGACGCTCCCCGCGTCTATCTGGGCGCGCGGCCCAATCCATCGCAGGCGGAGACGCGGCTCTCCTACGCGTTGGCTCACGGCGGTGACGTCTCTTTGCGCATCGTCGCCGCCGCCGGACGCCGCATCCGCACCGTCCTCGACCACGCGGACGTCTCCGCCGGCGCGCATGAAACCGTCTGGGACGGGCGCGACGAAGCGGGGCGCCCGGTCGCCAGGGGGGCCTACTTTGCCACGCTGACGGTGCGAGGTTCGGCGGCGCCGGCTCGCGCCTCGATTCTGCTGGTGCGCTGAGCCGAATCGGCCGATCTCTGGGGATGAGGAGGCCCCGAGTGCAGCGTGGATTCGTCTTCAGTCCGCCGTCTATTGTCGGCTCGCTCTTCGAGACTGCGGCCGGTCTCGTCGCGGCCACGATTTTCGCGGGCGTCTGCGCGACCGGGCTCCAAGGACACAGCCCCTTCCCCTGGCCCGATGTGACTCTGGGCGCGATCGATCCGATGATCCGCGTGTTGCTCGTAGGCGTCGGCTTCTTCTGTGGGGTGGTCGGGATCCTGACCGCCGCGACGGGAGCGGTGCGCACCTGGTTCAGACTCGCGCATCGGTGGCGGTTGGTGTCCGAGTGCGAGTCGGTCGGACCGTTCCGACTGGTCGAGGAGGATTCAGGGCTCTGGGGATTGCAACTCGAACTCGGTCCGGAGGCGCTCGCTCGCTCGAACGCGCTCTTCTTCCGACTCGACGAGGGAACCGTCGGAACTCTCAGTCGCGTCTTCGACCCGGACGAGATCCTCTACGCGAGGTGGATCGATCTGCCGCTCTCGAGCGAGGGGCCGATCCTCTTGGAGCTGAGGCCGCAGTTCCAGCTCATCGAGTCTGCGCCCGAAACGGCGCCCCTCACAGCGCGCGAGTCCTCGAAGCAACTCTCCCGCCGCGCCGCCTGAGGCGCCGCTTCCGTCCGACCTCCGCATGAGGCCGCTCGTCGGCCTCTGGGACTATCTCGGTCGCGCGGTTCGCTTCCCACTCGACGCGCAGCGATTCCTGATCGGGACCTTCTTGATGGGACTCGGGCAGGGTGCGATCTGGGTGCACATGAACCTGTTCTATCGCGCGCTCGGACTCGGCGAGCAGCAGATCGGGCAGATTCTCTCCTTCGCCTCACTCGGGACGGTGCTCGTCGCGTTGCCGGCGGCGCAGTGGGTCGACCGGTTCCCGGCGCAGGTGATCTTCAGCGTCGGCGCCGCCGGTTTCGCTCTGCTCTTCGCCGCGCAGCTCGTCTTTCCGGTCTGGCCGATGCTGCTGCTCGCGAGCTTGGTCGGGAGCATGCTCTTCACCATCCACTGGGTGGCGGCCGCTCCGTTTTTCATGCGCACCACGACCGGGCCCGATCGGATCTATCTCTTCGGATTCGCGCACGCCGCCGAGACGGTCTCGACCATCGCGGCGGCCGCGGGGGTCGGAGCCCTCGCGCGCGCGCTGACGCAGGCGACCGGCAATGAACGCGACGGCCTCCGCTTCGCGCTCTTGGCGGCGGCCGTCCTCTCGCTCCTCGCGGTGGCGCCGTTTTCCGCCATCCGCAGTTCGCCGCCACGCGAAGGAAGACGGAAGCTGATCGAGTACCTGCGTCCGCGCGACGCCGGGTTCCTCTTTCGGCTGACCTTTCCGGCCGCGTTGATCGGACTCGGGGCCGGTCTGGTCATTCCGTTCCTCAACCTGTACTTCCGTGATCGATTCCAGCAGGACGCGCAGCAGATCGGCGGCGCCTTCGCCATCGGGCAGGCGCTGACGGTGGCCGGCTTCCTCGCCGGGCCGGCGCTGGCGCAGCGCTTCGGCAGCGTCCGCTGCATCGTCGGGACCGAGCTCGCCTCCATCCCCTTCTTCCTCGCTCTCGCCTGGGCGACGACCTTGCCGGTGGCGCTGATCGCGTTCTGGATGCGCGGCGCGCTCATGACGATGAACCAGCCGATCTCGTCGCACTTCACGACGGAAGTGGTCGCGCCCGAACAGCAGGCGGTCGCCAACTCGCTGCGCACGCTGGCTTGGAACGGCGCCTGGATGTTCTCCACGCTGATCGGCGGATGGTGGATCGAGCGGAGCGGGTTCACGCCGCCGATGCTGACGACGATCGGCTGCTATCTCGCTTCGGCGGGGATCTTCTGGTTCTGGTTCCGTCGCTACGAAGTCGGAGGACGCGCCGCCCGCAGCGGCGACCCGGTCACTCCTCCCGCAGACGGATGAGCCGCGCGGAACCGGAGTAGCTCAGGATCCGACCCGGGACGCCGACCACGACCGCCTTGTCGGGGACATCGGCCACGACCAGCGTGTTGGCGCCGATGACGCAGTCGTGACCAACCTTCAGCGGGCCGGTGAGAACGGCGTGCGGCCCGATCCAGACGCGGTCGCCGATCACGGGCGCCCGTACATCCAATCCGGCGGCGCCGATCACGACCCCCTGGCTGATGTTGCAGTTCTCTCCGAGCTGAGACATCGGATTGATCCAGACGCCGCCGCGATGCCCGAGGTAGAGCCCCGGACCGATCTTCGCGCCGACCTCGATGTGGACGTCGTAGAGCGTGGAGATCCAGTCGTTGCAGGGCCACCAGAAGAACTTGAGCAGCGGCCGCAAGGCGCGCGGCGCCTCCAGGTAGATCCAGGACCCAACCCGGAAGAGCAGGACCGGGTGGATCTCCTTCTTGCCGAGGACGCGGCGGAGGACGCGCAGCGGCCCCGGCCGCGAACCGGTGTTGTAGTAGCGCGCGATGTCGGCGCGCATCGTCTCTCTGAGTCCCGCCACCGGAATCGCGTCAGGCCGTGAGACGACGGATGGCGCCGGCGAGGCTCTGGATCGACTCGAAGTCGTCCGGGTTCCCGACGGCCATCAGGTCGACCTTGAAGCGCTGTTGGATGTGGGCGAGCAGGCGCATCAAGCCGAGCGAATCGATCTTGCCGGCGCCCAGGAGCGAGTCGCTCACAGAGACCTCGCCGCCGCCGTCCACGAGATGCTCGACGATGTACTCCCGCAGTTCCGATTCCAGATCCACTCTGCCTCCCGTTGTTGTCAGGCTTCGGTCGCGCGGGCGCGTTCGGCCAACGCAACGCGATCGATCTTTCCGGTCGATGTGCGCGGCAGAGCATCCACGAAAAACCACTCGGCGGGAACCATGTAGAGGGGGACCCGCTCACCGAGATGCGCTCTCCAGATCGCCTCGTCCCGCAGGGACGCTGGCGCGTCGGCGCCCGACTTCGCCACGAGGAACGCGGCGAGCGAGTGGCCCGCATCGTCGTCTCGCAGCGCGATGACCGCCGCCTCGGCCAGGCCCGTGTGATCGTAGAGGGCCGCTTCGATTTCACCCAGTTCGACGCGATACCCGCGCACCTTCACCAGGTGGTCGCGGCGCCCGAGGAACGTCAGATTGCCGTCCTGCTCCAATCGGACGCGATCGCCGGTGTGATAGAGCAGGCCGCGGGCGCCCGGCCGCGGATCGGGGCGCAGCTTCTTCGCGGTCAGCTCGGGATCATTGCGGTACTCCGTCAGCAGGTTGCCGCCGCCGATCCAGAGGTCTCCCTCGATTCCGGGCGCACACTCGCGATGCTCGTCGTCGAGGATGGCCGAGGTGAGATTCTCGCAGACCCGACCGATCGGAATGGGACGATTGTCGTTCTTGTCGATCTCACCCACTTCGTAGTAGGTGCAGACGTTCGTCTCCGTTGGTCCGAAGAGATTGACCAGTCGCACCTGCGGCAGCGAGCGGCGCAGGCGACGCAGCGGCGGAGTCGGAAAGACCTCTCCCGCGAACAGCACGACGCGCGCCGTGGGCCAATGGTGCTCTTCCAGCGCGCCCAGCTCGAGCATCTGCACGAGCACCGAAGGGACCGAGTACCAGAAGGTGAGACCCCACGTCGCGACCTGGCGCGAGAGCCACGGCGCGAGCATCGCTTCGGTCGAGGTCAGCAGCCGCACCGACGCGCCCGCGGTCAGCGTGACGAAGAGATCGAAGGTCGACAGATCGAAGTGGAACGGCGCATGACTCGACATGCGGTCGTTCGGCCGCGGCGCGAACGTCTCCGTGCACCAATCGACGAACGAGAGCGCCGCGCGATGACTGAGCACGACCCCTTTGGGACGGCCGGTACTCCCCGACGTGTAGAGCAGATAGGCCGGTTCTTCGGGAAGTAGTGCGAGCGCCCCTCGAGCGCGCTCTAGATCGGCCCGCACCGCATCCCCGTCGGCCCCGCCGACCCCACCCACGTTGGCCGCCAGCCCCCCTTCTCCCTCCACCATCACCAACCGCAACGAAGGCAGCTCCGCCCGAATCGCGTCCAGGTGGACCGCGCGCTGCCGATCGATCGCCAGCGCTGCCACCGCCCCGTCCTGCGCGATCATCAGCCCACGCCGCCACGGCGCCTTCGGATCGATCGGGACATAACTGGCCCCCGCCGCCAACACGCCGAGTAGCGCGCGCAGCGCGAGCGGCGTCTTCTCCATCCAGAGAGCGACGCGATCGCCGGGTCCGATGCCGCCTTCCCGCAGCGCCTCGGTCACGCGCAGGGCGTCGCGCCAGACCTCGGCGTAGGTCTGGGTGGAGGTCCCCGCATGCACCGCGGGTCGATCGGCATGCTCGATCGCGGCCGATAACAACCGATCGATCAACGTGGCGGGTCTGGAACGGTCGATGGAAGCTCCCGACATCGCGGCTAGAGACCCAAGTAGGAGGCGATCAGCTTGCGCTGGATCTCGGAGGTCCCGGAATACAACCGTCCGGCCAACGCGTCGCGGTGCTCGCGTTCGATCTCGTACTCGATCGTGTACCCGTAGCCGCCGAAGATCTGCATCGCGTCGAGGCTCGCCTGCACCTGCGCCTCGGAGATGAGCAGCTTCGCCATCGCCGCCTCCATCGGGGCGGAACCGCCGGAATCCTTGATCCAGGCGATCTTGTAGAGCAGGAGCTTGGCCTGCTCGATGTCCATGCGCATTCTCACGAGCCGATCGGCCACCGCGGGGAACTTGCCGATCGACTGATTGAACTGACGCCGCTCCTTCGCGTGGCGGTGCGCGCGCTGGTAGATCCGCTGCATCGTGCCGAGATGCGACGCGAAGATGAAGGCGCGCTCGTACTCCATCGACTCCTGGAAGAGGCTCATCCCGCCCCCTTCGCGACCAAGTCGCGCCGTCGACGGCACGCGCACGTCTTCGAGGACGATCTCGCCCATCGGCGATGTCCGCAGGCCCATCTTCGGGATGGCGGGACCGAACGTGACGCCGGGCATCTCGCGGTCGATCAGGAACGCCGTGATGCCGAGCGCCTTCAGCTCTGGCCGAACATTGGCGAAGACGATCGCGAAATCGGCCACTGGCGCGTTGGTGACGAAGGTCTTCGCGCCGTTGAGGACGTAGGAGTCGCCGTCCTTCACCGCCCGTGTGCGCAGCGCGAGGGCGTCGGAGCCCGAATCGGGTTCGGTCATGCCGTGCGCGCCGATGAGGCGACCGGAGCAGGTCCCGGTCAGGTACTTCGCCTTCTGTTCCTCACTGCCGAAGTGCGCGATCGGGATCTCGACCGACCAGATCTGCGCGTTGAGCGAGAAGACGAGGCCGTTGTCCTCGCACGCCTCGCCGAGCGCTTCGCAGACGAGAACCGTCGTGGCGAGATCCTGTCCCTGCCCGCCATACGCCTCGGGCAGATGAAGCCCCTGGATCCCCATCTCGCCGCACGCCTGCCAGCCGGCGCGGGAGAACTCCGCGTCTCGATCGCGCCGGATCATGTCCCCGTTGAGGCGGGTGCGCGCGAACTCCTGCACCGCGCGGGCGAGTTCGAGTTGCTCGGGGCGGAACGAGAAATCCATCGGGGGGACCTGCTCTCGAAGGGTTCGGTCGACCGGCGCGAGGCGCCGCAAACCGCCGTAGTATAACCGTCGCGCGCGAAAAACTCGGTTGCGGAGCCGCAAAGCGATTGCGTAAGTTTTCCGGACACAAGAAAGGAGGTGCTCCAAACTATGAGACGTTTGACCAGTGAGGTGCCTGAACGTTAGGCGGCCCTTCCACCTCCGGTTGCGGACGAGACGTCTTCGATCGCAATTGGGGGAGTGACCGGTCCAGCTCGAGAAGATCTTCGGATCGAACCGTTCGAATCAGACCGTAACCTGGCCGAAAGGCTGGGAGTCGCAGGCGGGGCCGCCGGCGAAATCCCAACAGGCTGCCGAACCCAGGGGTTCCGGGATTGGTCGTCCCGGACCGGACTCTCCGGAGTCTGGAAGAACCCCTGGGTTTTTCTTTCCCGAACTGAAATGACCCCGTGGGAACCCGATGGACTGGCGTGTCCACGCCGCTCTGGTCTTCGTCCAAGTGAGCTTCGGCGGCTTCCATGTCGCCGGCAAGTCGGTCCTCGAACACCTCTCCCCGCTCTCTCTCGGCTGCCTCCGCGTCCTCGTGGCGACGCCGATCCTCCTGCTGCTCGCGCGCATCTTCGAAGGACCGCAACCGATCCGCGCGCATTGGCGCATGTTGGCGCTGCTCGGCTTCCTCGGCGTGTTCGTGAACCAGGTGCTCTTCATCACCGGCCTCAAACTGACGAGCGCGACCAATGCGGGCATCCTCATGCCCTCGATCCCGGTCTTCGCCGCGGCGGCGGCGGTGGCGCTCAGGGTCGAGAAACTCGAGATGCGCACCGTCTCGGGGATCGCGCTCGCGGTGGGCGGCGCGCTGGTCATGCTCGACCCCTCGCGGTTCGGCGCCCTCGACAGCGGCGCGCTCGGGAACCTATGTCTGCTCGCAAACGCGCTGGCCTTCGGGGTCTTCCTGGTGCTGCAGCGACCGCTGCTGAAGGTGCTCCCCCCGCTCACGCTCGTCGCCTGGTCGTTCCTCTTCGGCGGGATCGGCGTGCTCTTGGTCGGCGCGCGAGATCTGGCGCAGCTCCCGTCGGCCCCGCTCACGGGCGCCGACTGGGCCAAGATCGCCTACATCGTGCTCATTCCGACGGCGCTCAACTACGCCCTCAACACCTGGGCGGTGAGGCGCTCGTCGCCGTCACTCGTCGCCACATACACGACACTCCAACCAGTCACCGCGGCGACGTTGGCCGCGTTCTTCCTCGGCGAGCAGCTCGAATGGCGCCAGCTCTGGGGATTCCTGCTGATCGTGGCGGGGCTGGTCGTGGTGACCGCGCGGCGAGGGCGAGGCGCGGACCACGCGATCAAATCGTGACGTCAAATGGTGACGTCAAATGGTGACGTGGAATCCCGCGTCGACGTAGATCACGTCGCCGGTGATGCCGCTGGAGAGGTCGCTGCAGAGGAAGAGCGCCGTCGTCCCGACCTCCTTCGGCGTGACGTTTCGCTTGAGCGGCGCGCGATCGGCGTGGATTCCGAGCATGCCGGTGAAGCCTGAGATGCCGCGCGCGGAAAGCGTGTTGACCGGCCCAGCCGAGATGCAGTTGACGCGGATCTTGCGCGGTCCCAGTTCCTGCGCGAGCAAGCGCGTGCTCTGCTCCAGCGCCGCCTTCGCGGTCCCCATCACGTTGTAGTTGGCCAGGGCCCGCTGCGCCGCGATGAACGAGAGGCTGACGATCGCGCCGCCTTCGGTCATGAGCGGCGCCGCGCGCGAGGTCAGGGCGAGCAGGCTGAACGCGCTGATCTCCAGCGCCACGCGGTACCCCTCGCGCGAGGTGTCGACGAACGCGCCTTCCAGATCCTCGCGATTGGCGAAGGCGATCGCATGCACGAGGACATCGACGCGACCCGCCTCGGCGCTGATGCGCGCGAAGGCCGCGTCGAGGCTGGCGTCGCTCGCGACATCGCACTCCACCAGGAGACTGCCCGGATACTCCGCGGCGAGTTTGGCGGCCGCGTCCGCGAACCGTTCGCTCTGGTAGGTGAGGACGAGACGCGCGCCGGCGTCGCCCAGCTCCTTGCCGATCGCCCAGGCCAGGCTGCGATGGTTGGCCACTCCGGCCACGAGCGCCGTCTTCCCGCTGAGATCGATCTTGGTCACACGGATCTCCTCTGGTTGCGTTATCGCTGCGACAGGATCGCCCCGAGCGCCATCCCCGCGGCGCAGAGTACGACGCCACCGACCAAGTGGAGCAAGACGTAGCTGAGCGCGAGCGGCCAGGCCCCGGCGCGCGCCAGGTCGACCGTCTCCAGCCCGAAGGCGGAAAACGTAGTGAAACCGCCCAGAAAGCCGACTTGGAGTAGAGCCAGAGGCACGGAGAGTTCGGGTCCGGACACCGGCGCGCGAGCCCTCAGAACCGAGGCCACGAGCCCGACGAAGAAACAGCCGACCAGGTTGACCGTCAGGGTCCACAGCGGGAGCGCGATGCCGGCGCGATGTGCGACGGGCATCATCCCCACCGCTACGAGGTAGCGGCTGACCGAACCCAGCGCGCCGCCGAGCGCGACCCAGATGATCGTGGACATGGTTGAGCCTCCTGCCGTTGCCTCGCGGTGAGCGATCGTACAAGCTGTCGGTTGTGGAATGAAGAGCTGCGCTCGGCGGGGGCCAGGCCAACGCTGCAAGTCGATGTTCCTTCTAGTGACTCGCGGTGACGATCGCTCGACACGGCCGGTTCGAACCTCCGGCGAGCAAGAAGCCGACGGGCAATCGAAGGTCTCGGTTGAAGCTCCGCCGACTCGCGCTGGGTGATTCCGATACCAAGGTCGACCTGCAGGTGGGGCCAAGGCGAGATTCCCCTTGAAGTTGGACCCCTCGGCCGTGACAACTCCCGACCGGGGATCGGGAGCACAGTTTTCCGTTCCACAACCTTCGAGATGAGAAGACGCGGCTGGGGAAGGGAGTTTTCGTTGGAGGGGGTCTTCGTCCACCCGCAAGGGCTCTGTGAGTCGACCGAGGTCGGCGAGGGGACCCGCATCTGGGCCTTCGCGCATGTCATGAAAGGCGCGCGGGTCGGCGGCCACTGCAACATCGGCGAGACGGCGTTCATCGAATCGGGCGCGGTGCTCGGCCACCATGTCACGGTGAAGAACGGCGTCGCCGTCTGGGACAAGGTGGTCATCGAGGATCACGTCTTCCTCGGGCCGTTCTGCGTGTTCACCAACGACCGGATCCCGCGCAGCCATCCCGACTACCGCACCGGCCGGGACGGTTGGGCGCCCACCCTCGTGAAGAGCGGCGCCAGCATCGGCGCAAACGCGACGATCGTCTGCGGGGTGACGCTCGGCCACTGGTGTTTCATCGGCGCCGGCGCGGTTGTGACCAAAGATGTCGCGGATCATGCCCTGGTCGCCGGAAATCCCGCGCGACAACTCGGCTGGGCCTGCCGCTGCGGACGTCGTCTTCCCGAGTCGCTCGTCTGCGCCTGCGGCCATCGCTATGCCCTGGTGCAGGGCAGCCTCGTCCCCTCCTGATTCCACCTGTGGACGAACGGCCGGCGTTGCACGTCCTCGCGCTCTACTCCCTCTCCCAGTTCTGGTCGATGGGCGAAGGGAAGGGCGCCTCGGCGTTCACGCGGACCTTGCAGGCGCTGACGCGCCGCGGCCATCGCGTGACGGTCTCGCTGCCCGCGGAGGCGGGGGCGCCGGCGGAGATCGGCGAATTCTCGGGGTGTCGGCTGGTGCGGGCGGTGAGTGGGCGGCGGTTTCTGCCGGATCCGCATCTGGCGGCGCCGATGAGACTGTGGGATCGGTGGAGATGTTGGCGAGACTACCAACGTTGGGCGACGGAGCAAGGCATCTCGATCGGGTCGGAGGACCGACCCGACCTCGTTCTTGCTCTAGGCGTCTTCGAGGCGGCGGCCGCGTACCGAGTCGCGCGGCAACTGGACACCGCGAACGTCACGCGCCTCTTCGGGAACAACCTCTCGCTCAATCTCCACGACCCGATTCGCTTCTACGCCAACTTCCCCGAGGTGATCGCCTTTCGCACGCCGTGTGATCTGCTCATCCTCACGAATGACGGCGCCCACGGCGAACAGTTGGCGAAACGGCTCGGCGTTGCGCCCGCTCGCTTCCGCTATCTGCGCAACGGCCTCGAGTTCGAGCGCTTCACGCCGGGAGAACCCGATCCGGCCTTGCGCGCACGCTTGGGCATCCCCGTCGACGCGCCGCTGCTCATCACGGTGACGCGCCTGGCCGAGGAGAAGAAGTTGGAGCGCGCGGTCGGACTGATGCCCGCGCTGGCCAAGCGGCATCCAGAGGCGCGGCTGGTCCTGCTCGGCGAAGGGCCGGAGCGCCCGCGGCTGGAGCAGCTCGCGCGCGATCTGCATGTGGCCGATCGTGTCCTCATGCCCGGCGCGATCCATCAGGACGAGTTGCCGGACTGGTACCGCTCGGCGGATCTGTTGTTGTCGCTGCTGGATCGCACCAACGCGTCGAATCCTGTCTTCGAGGCGATGGCCTGTGGGCGCGTGGTGGTGGCGTTGGATACGGGGACGACGCGTGATGTCGTGGTGGATGGGGTGACGGGGTTGTTGGTGAGGAGGGGTGAGATCGCCAGGTTGGGTGAGCAGATCGCATCTCTATTCGACGACAGGAGCCGTCGAATAGAGATGCAACAGGCCGCCGTGCGCCACATCCGTTCACTCTTGGTCACACCGCGCGAGCGCCTCGATCAAGAGGTCGATCTACTGGAAGAGGTCGTGGCCGCGCGCCGCAGAGCGAACGAGGCGCGGCGATGACCGAACGACCGACCGTCGCGCATCTCGTCACCCCCTACCTGTTCCTGACCGGCGGCTGGATCCACAGCCAGCTCGTCCACGCGCGCAGCGTGCGACCGATCGTGGTGACGCAAGGACGCGAGCACGAGTCGCTCTTCCCGTTCACCCCGGTTTACGACCTGGCGCCGCAGGGCGCCGCGAGCCGCGCGGGCTTCGTGTTCTCGAAATACCTGCTCGGGCAGTACCCAGCCGCGCCGTATCGCCGCGTGCTCGAGCGCGAGGACGTCCGCCTCTGGCACGCCCATCTCGGCTGGGAAGGGGCGCGCACGGCGCATGTGGCGAAAGATCCGCGCCGTCCCTTCGTCGTCTCGTTCTACGGACGCGACGGGACGATGCTCGCGCGCAATCCGTACTGGCGAACGCTCTACCGGCGGCTCTTCGCGCGCGCCGATCGGGTGGTGGCCGAGGGGCCGTTCATGGCCGAAACGCTCGTCTCGATCGGAGCGCCGCGCGATCGCGTCCGCGTCGTGCACCTCGGCATCCCGCTGGATGAGTTCCCCTATCGCGAACGCACCGCGCCCGAAGATCCGGGAGCGCCGATCGTGGCGTTGCTGGCGGCGAGCTTCCGCGAGAAGAAGGGGATCGCCTACGCGTTGGAGGCGTTCCGTCGCGTGGCGCCGCGACATCCGCGCGCGCGGTTGCGACTGCTCGGGGATGGACCGCTCCGCGGAGAGATCGAGCGGCTGGCCGCGACGCCGGAGATCCGCGGGCGAGTGGAGCTGCTGGGCTACCAACCTCCCAACGTCTATCGGGCCGAATTGCAGAAGGCCGATCTGTTCCTCGCGCCGAGTGTCCTCGCGCGCGACGGCGATTCCGAAGGGGGCGCACCGGTCTGTCTGCTGGAGGCGCAGGCCAGTGGGATCCCGGTGCTCGCGTCGACCCATTGCGACATCCCCGAGGTGACGCGCGCGAACGCGAGCGCGCTCCTCGCGCCGGAACGGGACTCAGAGACGCTCGCCGCGAATTGGGACACGTTGCTCTCCGAACCGCAGCGATGGCCCGCCATGGGCCGCGCGGGACGGGCGCACATCGAGGCCGAGTTCGACATCGCCCGCCAGGTCGAGCGGATGGCCGACCTCTATCGCGAACTGCTCTGAGGGCGCGGGCCCAATCGAGGTCGAGGTCGAGCGAGTGCGAGCGCCACGAGCAGGAACGGCCCGAGGGCGGAGACCTGGAGCACAGCACTCATCCCGAACCGCTCGACCAACCCGCCGATCCCGAAGGAACCGGCGAGCAATCCGAGCGTCACCGCGACGCCGACCGCGCCGGCCGCGCGCTCAGGCGTGGTCGAGCCGCTCGCCGCGGCCGCCGCGAGCACCCACGGGAACGTGGCCGAACAGGCGAGGCCGGCCAGCAGGTACATCCAGAGGATGAGCCCGGGCTGCGCGATCGAACCGAGCGCCACGAAGAGCAGCGCGATCGCCGCCGCGTGGAGGACGATCTTCGTGCGGAGTGAACCGAATCCATCGTGCGCGCCGGCCGCGAGCCGTCCGATCGCCATCGCCAGCCAGAAGGCCGAGAGAGCGCGCGCTCCCTCCGCGACGGTGAGTCCGCGTTCGGTGCTCAGGAAGACAATCGCCCAGGTGGCGAGCGTCGCTTCGGCAAGTCCGTAGAGGAAGGCGGCGACGGCCCAGACGCGCAGCTCGCCTCCACCTGGAGACGACGCTTGCCGCGTGGCAGTGTTGTCGGCGGCAGCGGCTGTTTCTTCGGTCTCACCGGCCTCATCGCTCTCATCGCTCTCATCGCTCCACGCGTAGCACGTTGCGAAACGCGCCGTGATCGCCACGCCCAGGAGCACTCCCGCGATCACGCGCACCGAGACGGTCCAGCCGGCCTCGCCGCCGAATTGCGCCAAGAGAATCGGGGCCGAAGCAGCGCCCGCGGCCAGCGTCCCGTGCAGCGCGCTCAGCATCCGAGGACGTTGCGCTGGCGCGACGACGTCGAAGAGGCCGGCGTTGAGGACGAATCCGCTCACGCCGAGACTCGTCCCGAGCAGACCCGAGCAGCCCAGCAGCGCGACAAATGCTCGCGTCTCGAACTGCACGACGAGCGGGAGACAGAGCAGCGCGAGACAAGCGGCGAAGAGTCCCACGCTCATCGCGCCGACCCGCCCGATCGCGCGCACGACCGCTTCGCCGACCGCCGAGGCCACCGCGCTCCCCGCGAGCATCGGCAGGAAGAGCGCGCCGAAGCGACTCTCCGGAATGCCGAGCACCGTTTGCAGAATCGAGGCCGCGGTCACGAACGACACGCTCGCCAAGCCCTGGAGCGCGGCGACCACGAAGAGGATCGAGAGTCGCGGGGTCGAACGGATCACTGCGATGGGACGGGCGGCGCGCCCGGGAGCGGGCCGAGCGCCACCCGCGCGTAGCGATCGGCGCTCAGGTACTGCCGGATCGCCTCCTGCACGCGCGCGCTGGGGACCGTCGCGAGCGCGTGTGTGCGCGCGGGTTCCTCCGACCCGAGACCGGCGCGCTCCGCGAGCGAGATCCGCTGCGCGCGCGCGAGCGGCGTCTGCGTTCCGAGTCGGTACCGCACGGCGACTCGGCGCCGCGCCGCATCGATCTCGGCTTCGGGTAGCGGCGTGGATGAGAACTGCTGGAACTGCGCGACGAGGTCGGCCGCGATTTCCGAGTACGACTCGGGCGCGACCTCCATCTCCAGTCGACTCGCGCTCGCCGCCGGACCGTCGATCAGTTCCAGCGCGAATCGGTAGGCGATGCCGCGGCCATAGACGGCGTCGAAGAAGAGCCGCTCACCGATCGCGCTCACTCCCAGGGAGAGCGACAGGTAGTCAGGCGCCGCGATCCCGGGAGCGCGCCATCCCATTTCGAAGATCATCCGGTGCTGCGGACTCGACCATCGCTCCTCGAGGATGCCGACCGCCTCCTCCCGCGGCTTGGGCGCGGCGCGCTCGCCCCGCGACAGCCCACCGAACCTCTCTCGCGCCCATCGCTCGACCCAGACCGGATCCACCGGTCCGACGACGCAGATCGTCATCCGCGCGCCGACCAGATGACGCCGCCAGAACTCGCGCAGATCGATCTCCGTGATCGCCCCGATCGAGAGCGCGCTGCCGAGCTCCGCATCCTCGAGCGCCGCGTCCAGCCGCGCGCGGACGAACTCTCGCGGACGCTCGCCCCACCGCGCCCGCTCCCGCTGCAGGCCGCCGCGCACGCGTAGTTGCTCCTCCAGCGGAAAGGTCGGCGCGGTCACCACGTCGGCGAGCAGTTGGAGGGCGGGACGATGGAGGGTGGCGAGTCCTTCGAGGGTCACCCGGATCTCTTCGGCTTCGCCATACGTGCGGAGTTCGGCGCCCAGCTCCGCGCTGCGTTGCGCCAGATCGACGCCGCCGCGTCCGAGTGCGCCGCGCATCAACAGTCGCGCGCTCACCTCGGCCAGTCCCTCCCTCCCCGCCGGCGCCGCGGCGCGTCCTCCTTCCAATCGAACGACAGCGCCGACGACCGACGCCGCTGGGTCGACTTCGATCCAGAGAACCGTGTCATTGTCCAACTCGACGCGGGTGCGGCTCGACGGCTCGCGCAACTCGGCCAGCGACGGCTGGGCCGAAGTCGACGCTGGAGCTGGCGGAGGCGACTCGATCGAACGCTCGCCCGAAGCCTCGGGCCGAGGCCAGTTTTCCAACGCGATCGACGGCAAGGCCGGCGCGGCCGAGAGCGGCCGCCCGACCGCGATGTTCATCCGCGCCGCGCCGAGATGGCGGCGCACGGCGCGAGAAAGACCATCGCGCGTGACCGCGTCGATGCGGGCGAGATCGTCGCGTCCCGCCGTCGTGTCTCCGCGCAGCACCGCGATCGACCGGGCCTGCGCGCGCTCGAAGAAACTCTGCTGCGCGCGCGCACGCCGACCCAACCAGCTCGACTTCGCGCGCGTCAGTTCATCCGCGAGCGGCGCTTCGTCCATGAGACGCGTGACCTCTCGGCTCAGCGCCGACAGCGCCGGTTCGACCGCGGTGCGATCGAGCGCCAAGTCGAACGTGAGGTACCCCCCTTCCGTCGCGGCCTCGACGCGCACCTCGATCGCGCCGACGTCGACTCTTCGCGCGGCGAACGCGCGCGGCAGCCGCGCCGACTCATCCGATGCGAGCAGCTCGACGACCAACTCGAGCGCCGGCAGATCGGCAGCGTCCGCGGAGGAGATCGGAAACTCGAGCAGGAGCCGCGTCTCGGCCATCGCCAACGGCGTCTCGACGGAGCGCGCGGTGGTGGAGCGCTCGACCTGGGGAGGTGGCGACGCGCGATCGGGAAGACGCTTCCGCCCTGAGGCCGTGGCTCGGACCCACTCCTCGACCTGGAGCGCGACACGCGTGGTGTCGATGTCACCGACGATCGCGAGCGTCATGCCCGCGGGCGCGTAGAACTCGTCGTAGAAACGGCGCACCGTCTCCAACTGGACGGCGTCGAGCGAAACATCGCCGCCGTACGGCTCGGTCGTCCGGCGCAGCAAGGCATGCAGTTCTCTTTCCGGCGTCCCGCCGAGCGAGCGGAATTCGGAGCGCACGACGCGACGTTCGGCCTCGAAACGCGCAGGCGTGATCTCGAGCGAGAGCCAGGCATCGATCGAGAGCCGCAGCGCGTCTTCGAAATTCTCCGTCGGGACGGTGAACCCGTAGTTCGTGTATTCCGCGGTGGTGTATCCCCCGCTCTCCTCGCCGAGCTGTCGAAGAGTCCGGCGATACGCGAGCGGCGCTTGCGCCAGCGAACCGCCCCGGTAGACCAGATGCTCGGCCAGATGGGCCAATCCCGCCGGATACGACGCGCGCCGCCCGGCGTCGATCCGCACCGCCAGCGCCGCGGCGACGATCGGCTGCGTCGCATCGTGCTCTACGACGAGCGTCAATCCGCTGGGGAGCCGCGTGGTTCGCGCCGACGAAGCATCCGCGAACGAAGCTCTAGCCATCGCCAACGTCATCGCCAACGTCATCGCAAGGCAGAGGGAGGCCGCGAGCACTCGGGCGGACGCGACCGACATCAATAGAGGCGCAACTCGGGATCGATCCGCAGGGCCCACTCGTGGATGCCCCCCGAGAGGTTCCAGACTCGCGGCCGCCCCATCCCCCGCAGGTACGCGGTCGCCTGGTAACTCCTGATCCCGTGGTGACAGAAGACGACGAGGTCGCCCGAAGGCTCGATCTCTCCCCGCCTCGACGGCAGATCCAGCAGCGGAATGTGCACTGATCCCGGCAATCGGCAGATCTCGAGCTCCATCGGTTCGCGCACATCCAGCAACACGATCGATTGGCCCGCGTCCAACCGCCGCTTCAGCTCGCGCGATGTCACTTCCCACTCGTCCGGATCGAGCGGAAGGTCGAGCGCGTTGTCCCTCGGGCGATCCATCGGGCGGAGAATCGTCGAAGGCTCGCGCCCTGTCCAGCCGACGACGCCGCAGACGACGCCCGCGTTGACCCGGCGCGCCCGCATCCGTAGGCTCCGCCTTCGATGCCAACACTCCGCCAAGGATCGGCGGGACGCGGCGCCGCAAGGAAGCGGCCCAAACGCACCGGCGCGCAGTTGGACCTCTGGTCCGGCCCCGCCCCGGGCGGTCGTCCCGATCTCCTGCCGACGAAAGCGCTTGTGCGCCACGCGTCGTGCGCCCGTCTGCTCGACCGCGTCCGCCACGTCCGCGCCTTCTTCCCCGAGCTCGACGGCGCCAGCCTCAAAGTCGGCCTCACCCGCGCCGCCGCCGGCTTCGCCTCGAGAGAAGAGCGCTACATCTGGATCAACCCCCACCGACTCACTCTCCACACCATCGCGCACGAACTGACCCACCTGCTCCAGAACGAGGGCCATGTTCCCGGTGGCGAGAAAGCCGCCGACCTCTTCGCCCTCGCCCGTCACTCGATCTTGGTCGACGACCTGCCGTGTTACCTGCGTTCGCCGCGGTCGCTGAAGCATGCGTGGCTGACGCGTCGGGCAGATGTCTGTCGGCTTCTCCACCGCACAGCTCGCGATGCCGTCGCCGCCCGCGCGAGCGGCGTGCGGACGTATCTCGTGTGGTTCGAGACCGAGTTGGAAGCGCGGTGGGAGCGGGAGAGGTTCGTGGACGCCGCGCCGGAGGCGGCAAGTCAGGAGACGTTGTTCGGAGCGCGGGTCTCGAGCGACGCCTAGGGGCGGCAGCCGATGAGCGCGCGCACCCGCGCCCGGCTTCCCAACCGAAGCAGAAAGAGCCCCCGCGCGTTCGGCGCGGGGGCTCTTCGCTACTCAGACTGTTTCAATCCACCTCGCTCGCTGCTGCGCAGCGAGACTCGGTTTTACCGCAGTACCGTCACACCCCGCGACAACCGTCCCTCGGGCGTATCGAGCACGTAGTAGTACACGCCGCTGGCGACCGAGCGGCCGGTGGCGTCCGCGCCGTCCCAGGTCACAGTGTGCGAGCCGGCCGCGAAGCTGCGATCGGCGAGCGACTGGACGAGGCGTCCGCTCGCGTCGTAGATCGCGGCGCGGATCTGCATCTCGCTCGCGAGGGCGAACTGCACGCGGGTCTGGCTCGTCGTCGGGTTGGGCGAAGCCGGCGCCAACTGGATCGACGTCGTGCGGACGACGTCGGGCACGTTGGTCGGGATCGGGTTCGGGAAGCGCTGGATCTGGCCGCGGATCTCTCCGCCGCCGAACGCCGCCGAGTGGATGTTGAAGTAGGTGCGTCCCGCCAGGACGTTCGCGCGGTTCGCGGCGCCGAACGCCCAGACTCCCTGCTTCCGCGCGCCGAGCGGCAAGGCGAGCAACACACCAGCGTTCGCTCCTGGAGGCGCGAATCCGTGGATGTGCGCCGCGCTCTCGGCCGCGACGAGCCCCTGGTGACGGAGATCAAAGCCGAGCAGGTTGTTGTCGCCGTCATAGCTGACGAGCGCCAACCCGGCGGCCGGCGATCCGGTCGGGGGCACTTCCTGCTGATTGTCGATCGGAACAACCATCGGCACGATCTGGGCGCGGATCTCGCCGCCGCCGAAGACCGCGGAGTGGATGTTCACGTAGGTGCGTCCCTCGAGGATCGCCATCTCGAACGCGTCGGGATAGACCCAAGCGCCGATCTTCGGGCTACCCAAGGGAAGCGCAAAGAGTGCGCCCGCGTTCACGCCCGGCATCGCGATGCCGTGGATATGCGCCGCGGTCTCGGCGCCGGCGAGCCCGCCGAACGCGATGTGGTAGTTCAGCGTGTTCGTGACCGTGTCGATCGTGAAGACGCCCCAGCCGGCGCCGCCGCTACCGTTGGGCGGAACTTCTTGGCCGCCGTCGAGCTGCGCGTTGAGCGGAACGACCTGGCCGCGGATCTCACCGCCGCCGAAGACAGCGCTGTGGATGTTCACATAGACCAATCCGGCGAGGATGTTGGCTTCCTGCGCTTCCACGTAGTTCCAGACGCCCGCCTTGACGTTTCCGGCGGGGAGCGCGATGAGGACGCCTGCGTTCGCGCCCGGCGCCGCCATCCCGTGGAAGTGAGCCGCTGATTCCGCTCCGAGCAGTCCGTTGTAGACAATGCGATAGGTCACGGTGTTCGCGTCGGTATCGATCGTGAACTGTCCGCCGCCAATGGCCGGCGATGCGTTCGGCGGCACTTCCTGGGTCCCGTTGAGGACGGCGCTATAGATGAACTCCGCCGCATCCGCGCTGTGTGAGATGCCGAACGCGAGCGCCGCCGTGGCGACGAGCGTCGGGAAGAACGCGGAACGGTTCCGCTGGATGGCTGGAGAACTGCTGGGATTCATAGACGAATCTCCCTCTCATTGAATGAGCAAACGGGGGTGTCTGGGGCGCGACCCCCTCGCCCCGGCGGGGGTTGCATCGCGGGCGGACAAAGGATAGCGCGAAAATTGCGCCTCCTCAAGGCTGCGTCGTGAGATCGGCCATTTCTCCGCCTCCCGGGGGAAGCGCATCGAGACGACGGCGCCCGTGTTAGTCTGCGCGCCATGCGGCTGGCCCTACCCGATCTGCTGAGCACCCGCCGCGGGCGACTGACCGCTTTCTTCCTCCTCTACGTGACCGAAGGGATTCCCCTCGGCTTCACCGCCACCGCGATCGGCACCCAGATGCGCCGTCAGGGGCTCACGCCCGACGTGATCGGCGCATTCGTCGGCTCGCTCTATCTGCCCTGGGCGTTCAAGTGGGCGGCGGGGCCGTTTGTCGACACTTTCTATTCCGACCGGTTTGGTAGGAGAAGGCTCTGGATCTTCCTGATGCAGCTCGGGATGGTCGCCACTCTGCTGATCGCGCTGCCGATCAACTACACGACGCAGCTCGGCCTCTTCACGATGATCATTCTCGCGCACAACGCGTTCGGCGCCACGCAAGACGTCGCTATCGACGCGCTCGCCGTGCAGGTGTTGCCCGATCACGAGCGCGGCACGGCGAACGGGTTCATGTTCGCGGGCGCCTCCGTCGGCCAGGCGATCGGCGGATCGGGCGTGCTCTTCCTCTCAGGGGTCGTCCCGTTCCACATGACCTATCTGTTCGTGGTGGCCGCGATCCTGGTGGTGACGATCTTCGTCGTGCTGCCTCTGAAGGAAACGCCCGGTCCCGCCAAGCCGAAGTCCGCCGAAGGCGCGCTGACCGCCGTCGGACGCGAGCTCTGGGTGTTCCTGCGCGATTCCTACCGGGCGTTCACCGGCTCGCGCGCCGCTATCGTCGGCGTGATCGTCTCGTTGCTGCCACTCGGCGCGTACGCGCTGAGCCTGGCGCTGCAGTCGAATCTGGCGGTCGAGTTGGGCTTCACCGACAACCAGATCGCGCAGCTCAACCTGTGGTCGACGGTGATCTTCGCCTTCTCCTGCGTCTCGGGCGGATGGCTCTCCGACCGTTTCGGCCGACGCCGCATGCTGGCGCTCTTCGTCTTCCTCACGGTCATCCCCACGCTCTGGCTCGGCTGGACGATGCAGCAAGCCGGGTGGATCGCTCCGATCGTGCTCGACCAGCCGAATCGGCCGACCCCGTCGCCCGCCCTCGTGGCCACATTCTGGGCGGCCGTGCTCGCGTACAACGTGTTCCAGGGGCTCTACTACGGCGTCCGCTCCGCGCTCTTCATGGATGTGACGACGCCCGCCGTCGCCGCGACCCAGTTCACCGCCTACATGGCGATGGCGAACCTGGTCATCACCTACTCGTCTTGGTGGCAGGGGCTCTCCATCGTGCGCTGGGGCTATCCCGTCACCCTCGGACTCGACGCCGCCGCCGGGCTGATCTGCCTGTTGTTCCTGCCGTTGATGTCGCTGAGGCCCAAGGTCTCGCCCGCGCTCCTCTCCTCGAAACTGAGCTGAACTGAGCGGAGCTGAGCGGAGCTGAGCTGAACTGAGCGGAGCTTCGGCCGAGTCAGCCGAGTCGGCTGATTCACCGATTCTCCTCTCCCCGGTGCAGCCGCGCCCCCAACCGCCCGATCCCAGAGAGACCGGCGCCCGCTAGTCGGCCGCCGCTTGCCCGCCGGATCTCCGCCCGGGCCGCCGACCGTTTCTATCTGGGAGCACGACATGAGAACAACGGCCGGAGTCGCCCGCAACTTGTTGTTGTGGACCATGCTACCGCTACTCACGGCCTGGCTTTGCTCCGGCTGCTCCGAGGACGGCGGGACCCAGCCGCCGGTCCCCCGCCTCGACAAGGGGACGCTCGACTTCGGCCAGGTCGCCGTCGGCCAGTCGGCCGAACGCAGCTTCACGGTGCGCAACGAAGGGGGCGGAACGCTCGGCGGCCGGATCCGCGCCACGTGCGACGACTTTTCCGTCGTCGAAGGCGGAGGGCTCTTCGCCCTCGAGAGCGATCAGGCGCTCCAGGTGACCATCCGGTTCCAGCCGACCTCCGCGGGACCCAAAACCTGCCAGATTTCGACCGGCGATGACGCGCTCGGCTCGGTGCGGTGCGACGGGACCGGCTTCGCGGAGGTCGTGACCGGGCCATGCTGCGCTCCCACCGGGAGCTGCACACTGACTTCCAGCGTCGAGTGCCGCGCTCCGAACAGTTGGGGCGGCCCCGGCGCGACATGCGAACCGAACCCGTGCGCCGAACCAACCGGATCGTGCTGCGCGTTCGACGGCGCCTGCACGCTCACGACCCAGTCGAACTGCACCGGCGCCTGGACGATGCTCGGCCCTTGCGACCCAAATCCGTGCGAGTTGCCGACCGGCGCGTGCTGCGCCACGGGCGGCGTCTGCACCATCACGACTGATCGACAGTGCGTCGGCGAGTGGACGATCTTCGCCGACTGTGACCCGAACCCCTGTCCGCAACCGCCATCCACGGGGGCCTGCTGCGCATCCGATGGCGTCTGCACGATCACAACCGAGGCGTCGTGCGTGGGCGCGAGTACCTGGCGCGGCGCCGACACCGTTTGCTCGCCGAATCCGTGTGAACAACCGCCGGCCACCGGCGCCTGTTGCGCGACCGACGGATCTTGCGCGATCACAACCGAAGCATCGTGCGCTAGTACGAGCGTCTGGCAGGGCGCGGAGACGGACTGTTCGCCGAATCCCTGTCCTCAGCCGCCAGCGACCGGCGCCTGTTGTGCATCGGACGGCGCCTGCGGCGTTACCACCGAAGCCGGCTGCTCGCCCTCGAGCACATGGACCGGGGCGGGAACCGACTGTTCGCCCAACGCCTGCCCACAACCGGCGCCGACCGGCGCCTGCTGCGCGCCGGATGGCGTCTGCACCGTCACGACGCATGCTGCGTGCACGGGCGGCGCCAGTGTGTGGCTCGGCGCGGCCGTCGGCTGTGCGCCGAACCCGTGCGTTCAGCCGATCGGCGCCTGCTGCGCGCCCGACGGAGTTTGCATCGTCAGGACCGAGGCGGAGTGCGACGGTTCGAGCAGTTGGATGGGCGCCGCGAGCGATTGCTCGCCCAACCCGTGTCCGCAGCCGAGCACGATCGGCGCCTGCTGCGCGACGGATGGTTCCTGCACGATCACGACCGAGGCGTCGTGCGTCGTCGGAAGCGACTGGCGCGGAGCGGACACGTTCTGCTCGCCGAATCCGTGTCCGCAGCTGCCCGCGACCGGCGCCTGTTGTGCGACCGACGGACTCTGCACGGTGACGACCGACGCGGCGTGCGCGCAGTCCAGCATTTGGCAGGGCGCAGACACTGATTGCTCGCCGAATCCCTGCCCGCAACCGCCCGCGACCGGCGCCTGCTGCGCGCCGGACGGACTCTGCACCGTAACGACCGACGCGGCGTGCGCGGAGTCGAGTAGCTGGCAGGGCGCAGACACTGATTGCTCGCCGAATCCCTGCCCGCAACCACCGGCCACCGGCGCCTGTTGCGCACCGGACGGCGTCTGCACCGTGACCACCGATGCGGCGTGCGCGGAGTCGAGTAGCTGGCGCGGCGCGGACACCGACTGCTCGCCCAATCCGTGTCCACAGCCGACCGGCGCCTGTTGTACAACGGTCGGCGGTTGCACAGTGAAGACAGAAGCGGCCTGCGCGTCGCCGAGTGTCTGGCAGGGCGCGGGAACCGATTGTTCGCCGAATCCCTGCGTCGTGAGCGGCGCCTGCTGCGCGCCCTCCGGCGTCTGTTCGATCACCACTCCCGGCGCTTGCGCCGAGCCGAGCATCTACATCGGAGCGGGGACCGATTGCGCGCCGATCCCGTGCGTGGCGACAGGGGCCTGTTGCACGCCGGCGGGCGGATGTCTCGTCACGACCGAGGCGAGCTGCGCTCAGGCCAACGACTGGCAAGGCCCGGGGACAGACTGCACTCCGAATCCCTGCCCGCTGCCGACCGGGGCGTGCTGCGCCCCCGCGGGAACGTGCGCGATCACGAGTGAAGCGGCCTGCCTCACGCCGAACACTTGGGAAGGCGCGGACACTGATTGTTCCCCCGTCCCCTGCAATCCGACTGGCGCCTGTTGCGCACCGGGGGGGAGCTGCACGATCACGACCGATGCGGCCTGCGTCGGCTCGAGCAGTTGGGAAGGCGCGGGGACCGACTGCGCGCCGAATCCCTGTCCCCAACCGGTCGGCGCCTGCTGCGCGCCGGTCGGGACCTGCACCATCACGACGCAGGGGAACTGTGCTTCCGGCAGCGTCTGGCGCGGCGCGAACACGAACTGCGCGCCGAATCTCTGCGTCCCCACCGGCGCTTGTTGCGCGGAGTCCGGCGCGTGCACGGTGACAACCGAAGCGGCCTGCACCGGATCGAGCGTCTGGGAGGGCCCGGGAACCGACTGTTCCCCGAACCCGTGCCCGCAACCGACCGGCGCCTGTTGCGCCCCCTCGGGATCGTGCGCGGTCACGACGTTCGGCGCGTGTCCCAGCTCCAGCAGTTGGCAGGGCGCCGACACCGACTGCTCGCCGAACCTCTGCGTGCCGACCGGCGCTTGCTGCGCGCCTGCCGGGACCTGCGCTCTCACCACGGAAGCGGCCTGTGATCCGGCCAACGACTGGATCGGACCGGGCTCCGATTGTTCGCCGAATCCCTGTCCTCTGCCGACCGGCGCCTGCTGCGCTCCCTCCGGCGCCTGCACCGTGACGACCGAGTCGGTCTGTCCTTCGTCCAGCAGTTGGCAAGGGATGGACACGAATTGCGCGCCGAATCTCTGCGTGCCGATCGGCGCCTGCTGCACACCCGCCGGGACATGCAGCGTCACGACGGAGGCGGCCTGTTCGCCGAGCAACACCTGGTTGGGCGGCGGCGCCACCTGTGCGCCGAATCCGTGCCCGCAACCGACCGGCGCCTGCTGCGCTCCGGCGGGAACTTGTACAGTGACGACGCAGGCGGCGTGCGTCGGTCCGAACAGTTGGCAGGGCGCGTTCACCGATTGCGATCCCAACCCATGTCCGCAGCCGACCGGCGCGTGCTGCGCTCCCGCCGGGACATGCACCGAGACGACGCAGGCGGCCTGCGTCGGTCCGAATGCGTGGCAAGGGGCGGGCGCCGAATGCACGCCGAATCCCTGTCCCGCTCCGACCGGCGCGTGCTGCGCACCCGCCGGGACATGCACCGAGACAACCCAGGCGCTCTGCGTGGGACCGAGCGCGTGGCAGGGTGCGGGTACCGACTGCTCGCCGAATCCCTGTCCGCCTCCGACGATCACGCTGAGCCCGACGTCGCTTCCGAGCGGCACGGTGGGCGTCGCATACAACCAAACCGTGACCGCGAGCGGAGGCACGGCGCCGTACACGTTCGCCGTGACGGCGGGCGCCCTCCCGACTTCGCTGAGCCTGGCGAGCGGCGGCGGTCTGACCGGGACGCCGTCGGCGGCCGGCACGTTCAATTTCACGATCCAGGCGACCGACGCCAACACCTGGGCCGGAACTCGCGCCTATGCGATCACCGTGTCGACGGTCGCGCTCGACCTGAGTGTCCCCACCGTCTATATCACCCAGTCGACGCAGACCCCTGCGTTCAACGTCCCGCTGGTCGCGAACCGCGACGGATACCTACGCGCCTTCGCCATCGCCGCGCAGTCGAACAGCGCGACGCCGCAGGTGCGCGTGCGCATCTACAACGCCAGCGACGTCCTGGTGCAGACCTACACGCTGAACGCGCCCGGCGCCTCGACTCCGACCTCGGTCAACGAAGCCACGCTCACCAGCTCGTGGAACCAGCTCATCCCCGGAAGCCTGTTGCAGCCCGGCTACTCGCTGCTGGTCGACGTCGACCCGAGCGCCCTGCTCTCCGAGAGCAACGAAGGGAACAACACCTGGCCTGTCTCGGGAACGCCGCACGACCTCGACGTGCGCGATCTCCCCGCGCTCGAGATGACGTTGGTGCCGGTGACGACGGGCGCAGGCACCGGCAACGTGACGGGCGGCAATGCCGCGTCGTTCATGGATTACACGCGCCGCGTGCAGCCGATCCCCGACTACACCGTGCAGGTGCGCGCCGCCATGAACAGCGCCGCCGCCCCCGCCTCCAACGGCGACGGTTGGATCACGGTGCTGAACGAAGTGACCGCGCAACGCACGGCGGACGGCAGCAGTCGCCACTACTACGGCGTCTTGAAGGTCGCCTACGGCTCGGGCGTGGCCGGACTGGGCTGGATCGGCTACCCGGTCGCGATCGGCTGGGATTATCTGCCGAGCGGCTCGTGGACCATGGCGCACGAGATCGGACACAACTGGAACTACGGCCACACCGCCTGCACCGGCGGCGAGAGCGGCCCCGACCCCGGCTACCCGTACGGTGGCGGCATCATCGGTGCCTATGGCTACGATCTCTGGACCTCGACCCAGAAGGACAAGACCACGACCAAGGACCTGATGAGTTATTGCAGTCCTCAGTGGATCAGTGACTACACGTACAAGAAGATCCTGACCTACCGCGTGTCGATTCCGACGGCGCTGCGCGGCCTGATGGAAATCCGCGCCGCCGAAGAGCCGTGTCTGCTGATCTGGGGAACCGAGAAGAACGGCGCGATCGCCCTGGAGCCCGGGTTCCTGATCTCGACTCGTCCGCAGGCGCCAATTCCGGGGCCGTACCGCGCGCAGGGACTCGATGACTCGGGACGCGTCCTCTGGTCGCAGGACTTCGGCTTGATGGAGACCAGCCATCCGACCGATCCCGCGGCGGGATTCTGCTTCGCCGTTCCGATGTCGGCCGAACTCCTCGACCGGACGTCCGCGCTGCGCGTGGTGCGCGGCGGTCAGGAAATCGTGCGCCGCGTCGCCGCGAAGCCTTCGGCCACGCGGAGCTTCCGTCAGACGCCGGCCGTGATGTCGATGACGCGAGCGGGCGCGAACGGCGTCGACTTCAACTGGGACGCCTCCAGCGCACCGGTCGTGATGGTCCGTGATCTCGATCGGGATGAGGTGATCGGCTTCGCGCGCGGCGGGGCGATGCGGCTCTCGACCACGTCGCGGCGTCTCGAACTGCTCTTCTCGGACGGCGTGCACACGCGCACACAGCAGTGGACCGCGCCGTAACGGCGGCGCCGCGGCCCTGCGGCCCCGGCGACTCAGAGCAGCCGGGAGCCGCCGCGGGTGATCTCTTCGAAGGCCGATTCGAGCGACCCGTCGAGCACGCGCACGCGCCGGACCGAGAGCCCCAGTCGCGCGATGCACGCAGTCAGCTCGCGATAGGCGACGGTCGGCTCGACCGTCATGAACGTGATCTCGTCCGGACCGGTGAGGGCGATCTCGCGGACGTGCGCCATCTGCAGGAGCGCGCCGCCCAGCGCGCGCGGGTCGGCCAGCTCCACCGCGATCCGGTGCGGATGTCGGTCGCGCAGATCGTGCAACAGCGCTTCGACGCGCCCGAGCCCGAGCAACCGTCCGCGCGCGAGCACGGCGACGTGATCGGTCAACGATTCGATCTCGTGCAGCACATGCGACGAGACGACGACCGTCCGCCCTTCCTCTCCCAGCCGCGCGATCTGATCGCGGAGCGCGCGACGGCTCGGCGGGTCGACGCCGAGGAACGGTTCATCCAGCAGCACCAGCGGCGCGTCCACCGCCAGCGCCAGGCCGAGCTTCAATCGCTGACGCATCCCGCGCGACCACGAGCCGTACGAACGGTGCGCCGCGTCGCCGAGTCCGGAGAGATCGAGCGCGCGCGCCGCCGCCGAGCGCGCCGCCGCGCGGTCATGACCACGGGCGAGGAACGCGATCTCCAAGTTGGCGCGTCCCGAGAGATCACGATGGAACGATTCGCTCGCCGGAACGAGTGCGATCCGGGCGCGAACCGACGCGTCGGTGAACGGATCGCCCCCCAACACACGCACGCGTCCCTCGACCGGCGCGATCAGGCCGGTCAGCATGCGCATGAGCGTCGACTTGCCGCTGCCGTTCGGTCCGATCAAGCCGGTGACGCCGCGGTCGAGCCGGAGATCGAGACGACTGAGTCCGATGACCTCGCCGTAGAAGACGCTGACTCCGTCGAGCTGCACGACGGCAGGAGCTGGGCTCGCGGCGAGGTTCATGGCGTCATCTCGCGGCCGACGCGCGCGCGGGCGACGAGGAAGCCGGCGACGGCGTAGGTGATCAACGCGACCGCGCCGATCAGTCCGTCGCTGGCGTCGCCTTGACCGAAGAGCGAGGCGAGCAGCGCGCGGATAGCCGTGCTCGGGCCGATCGGCGCCGGATCCCGCAGCGAGATCAAACGCGCCGCGAGATCCGGCAGCGTGAAGGCGCCGATCGAGAGCAGGAGCGCTGTCCGCGCGCGTTTCACGGCCGCGCTGGGGCCGACGGCGACCCCCGCGTAGCCCGCGCCGACCAGCAGCGCAGCGAGCGCGACCTTCGAGACCATCGCTGCGCCCTGAGCCGCGGAGAGATCTCCGACCACGCTCATCCGCAAGAATGCGATGACGATGCCGGGAAAGAGCATCAGCGCGGCGGCCGGCGCCGCGACCGCGAGCAGCTTGCCGAGCACGTACTGCCACGGCTGCACGGGACGCACGCCGTAGAGGAAGATCACATCCTCGGCGCGATCGCGCGCGACCAGCGGCGTGCCGAGCGCCAGCGACAAGAGCGCCACCGGAATCGCCTGCGCCTGGAGGAATCGCAGCAGCGGGTCCCATCCCAAGTTCGTGCCGAAGGTCTGCTCCGCGAATATCTGCACCAGCAAGATGACGGCGAGAACGATGGGCGGGAGCAGACTTCCGAGGAAGAGGATCCGGACGAGACCGCGCCGCGCGGCCAGGCCGATCTCGCGCCGCGCGATCGTCGTCACGACATGACCAGCGGAGGGCGCGCTGCGCACGACCGGCGTCAGTGCGCCGTTCGCGCCGTTCGCGCCGCCGGACGCCGTCGACTCACCGAGGATGCGAGACACCCATCGCCTCCAAGACCGCGTCCTCGAGTTCCGGCGAGTCGCGGTCCAATCGACGCACCGCCGCGCCGCGCTCCGCGGCGAGACGCCAGAAGCTGGAGAGAGCCTCGGCGCCGCCGTCGAAGCGAAGGGAAGCCGCGCTGCCGGCCGCGGCATCGATAACCCGCGCCGCCACGCCGTTCGCCCCGAGCGCCGCGGCGAAGGCGTCATCGAGTCCCGGCCCTTCGGCGCTGAACTCGACGCGGCTCGCGCGCCGGAGAGAGTCGAGGCCTCCGCTGTATCCGACGGTTCCGGCGTCCAAGAGCAACAGCTCGTCGCAGACCGATTCGGCGTCGGGCAAGAGATGCGTGGAGAGCAACAGACGACGCCCGCCGTCGCGCAGTTCACGCAAGAGCGCGAGGAACTGCGCGCGCCCCGGCGGATCGAGTCCCACCGTCGGTTCATCCAGGATCAAGATCTCGGGATCGTGCACCAGCGCCATCGCGAGCTTGCAGCGCTGGCGCATGCCGGTCGAGTACTCGCGCGTGCCGCGGTAGCGCTCCTCGCCCACTTCGAGCGCATCGAGCGCCCGGTGCGCGCGGCGCAGCGCCTCGCGTCGCGCCAGGCCCGAGAGCATTCCGGAGAAGACGACCGCTTCCACGCCGGAGCCGCCGGGAAAGATGCCCGCCTGCTCCGCCATGACACCGGCGCGGGCGCGGAGTTCACGCGCGTCCCGCGGCACGTCGAGCCCGAGCACCCGGATCTTGCCGCGATCTGGACGCAAGACGCCGAGGAGCGCGCCGATGAGCGTCGATTTGCCCGCGCCGTTCGCTCCGACGAGACCGACCGCGCGTCCGACCGCCGACACCGTCACGCCATGCAGGACCGGACGTCCTCCGCGCGAGAGATGCAGGTCTTCTACCTGGATCCACGGCGTCCTCATCCGCAGAGCTCCGGCAGATCGCGCCGCGAGAAGAGGCGCATCGTCCAGCCGATCGCGAGCGAGGAGACGGCGAGCAGCACCAGCGCGGAGACGACCGGTGCGACGCTTACCGTGTCGACTTGGATCGGGAGCTGATAGCTCGGCGAGCGGCCGAGCAGAGAGCCGACATGGAACGACGGCGCGAGCACGCGGATCGAAAACGGAAGTTGCGCGAGCGGCTGATCCACCAGGAAGTAGAGCGCGAGCGCGCTGACCAGGCCGCGCTGCGAGACGAGATGCAGCAGCCCGAAGAGCGCGACATACGCGCAGGCGCCCAGCACGATGGCGAGACACTCGCGTCCCCAATCGCCGCTGCGATCAGCCGTCATCAGGAAGAGCGCCGCGCTCGCGACAAGTGCGCCGAGCGCGACGAGCGCGACCGTCCAGAGGGTCCGTCCCAACGCGAGACTTCCCCGTGAGACCGGGCCGAGCAGCGGATAGAGCAGCGTGCGCTGGGTCAGCCCTTCGCGGATCGGGAGCTCGGCCAGGAGCGCGGCGGCGATCGGAACGGCCACGACCGGAATCGCGCGACGCAAAGCGTCGAGCGACTCCGCCGTCAGGAGCCCGATCGCGCGAAGCGTGGCTACGACGCCAGTGACCGCGATCGCCGCCAGCACGGTGATCCGCAGCGAACGGGCCGAGGCGAGCGGGAGCAGGAAACCAGCGCTGACCGACCGAAGGCTTTCGCGGCTGAAGGCGTCGCGCATCAGGCTGGCTGTCTCCGGCTGAGAGGTGTGGGTCGATTCCGGACGGGCGGTACGCGGGTCATCGCCCGAGGTTGCCTCGAATTCCCGAGCGATAGCATCGCCGCTTCCCACCGGCGCGTCGATTGGCGATCTTCTCCCCCGCCCGTGCGCTCCGCCGGGCAAGGAGGTTCGATGCGCATCCTGGTCCTCGGCGGCACGAAGTTCGTCGGTCGCCACTTCGTCGAAGCCGCGCTCGCCCACGGGCATGATGTCACGTTGTTCCACCGAGGCAAGACGAACCCAGGTCTGTTCCCCGGGCTCGACGAGCGGATCGGCGACCGCGACGGCGATCTCGCGGCGCTGGGCGACGATACCTGGGACGCCTGCGTCGACACTTGCGGCTATGTCCCGCGAATCGTGCGCGCCTCGGCCGCCGCGTTGGCGCCGCGCGTGGTCACCTACACCTTCGTCTCGACACTCTCCGTCTTCCGCGAGTTCACCGCGCACAACCAAGATGAGAACGCGCCGTTGGGCGTGATCGACGACCCGACGGTCGAGGTGATCAACGCCGAGACCTACGGTCCGCTCAAGGTGCTCTGCGAGCAAGCCGTGCAAGACGAGTTCCCCGGCGGCGCGCTCATCCTCCGCCCGGGAGTGATCGTCGGTCCGTTCGATCCGACCGATCGATTCACCTACTGGGTGCGGCGCGGCGCACAAGAGGGGGACATCCTCGCGCCCGGCCGGCCGGAGCGACTTGTACAATTCATCGACGCTCGCGATTTCGCCGACTTCATGCTCGCGCGGATCGAGGACGGCACGACCGGCACGTACAACACCGTCGGACCGCAGCCGCCCTGCAGCATGCGCGCCCTGCTCGAGACCTGCCAGAAGGTGGGCGGAGGCGGTGGCTCGCTCGTCTGGGCGAGCGAGAAGTTCCTCGAAGAGGCCGAGGTCAAACCGTGGAGCGAGATGCCGCACTATCTGCCCGGCTCCGATGACACTTTCGACTGCCGTAGGGCCGTGGCGCTCGGTCTGCGCTTCCGCTCGGTGGAGACCACCGTGCGCGACACCCTGGCGTGGGATCGCACGCGTTCCTGGGACGCGCCGATGGCGGCCGGCGTCTCGCGCGAACGTGAGGCGCAGATCCTGACGAAGTGGAGAAGCGAGGCGCGCGGCTAGCCAGTTTCGCCGCTCCGCGCGCCTCTGTTCTCGTGTCGCCTTCTTCGGCGGCGACTCAGCTCTTCTTCGCGCCGCGCGGCGCTCGCTTCTTCGGAGACACCGCCGGGGTCACAGCCGGGGTCACAGCCGGGGTCACAGCCGGGGTCACAGCAGCTTCGCGAACGACCGGCGCGCGCCGCGGCGCCGGCTTCGGAGCGTCCGGCGCAACCGGCGGCGTCAGCGTGATGCGTCCCCCGACGGCAGGCGCTTCCGCGCGCGCCACCACGCCTCGGCGGCGAGCGAAGAGGAACTGCAGCGCGAGGTGCGCGCGCATCGCCGCCGCCTCGTCCGAATCGGAGAGAGACGGGAAGGCGGTGAAGAGCAGGTCGTCGCCCGTGGCGTAGCCGACGCGCGCGAGCAGATCCCGCAGAACGCGCGCCGCCGCAAAGGTCTCGCGCGACGTTCCGCCGTCGATTGCGATGACGAGCGGCCGACGCGCCTGCGTCTCGATCAATCCGCGCACCTCATCGGTCGGCGCGAATCGACCCGCCAGACAGGCCACCTTGCCGAAGACCTGCGGATAGGCCCACGCGGTCTCTAACGCGATGGCCGCGCCTAACCCGCCGCCGACGATCGCGCTCTGCTCCGCGCCCATCCGCGTGCGATAGAGCGTGTCGATGCGCGGCTTGAGTTCGTCGGCCATGAAACGGACGAAGTCCGCGTGCCCGGGCTGGACTTCCTCGCCGCCGCCGAGCGGATGCACCGCGACCACGATGAGATCCTCGAAGGCAGAGAACGATGTCAACAGACGCGCGGTCTCGGAGAGCTTGTTCGCTTCCTGGTGGAACAACGCACTGACGCCGTCGACCAAGTAGACCGTCGGATAGCGGCGGAGCGTGTTCTCACCGTAGCCGGTCGGGACGAAGACGCGGATGTGGTGGGTCGCGCCGCGAGTAGAGGCGAGGGTGAACGGTTCACTCACGGTGACGCCGTTCGGATCGAAGAAACGCGGAAACACCTCGGTCGGCCCCTCGGACAGCGTGGCGGTGAAGTTCTCGCCCAACGCCCAGTGCTCCTCGCCGTCCTTGGTCAGGACCGGCTTGAAGGCCAGCGTCTCGCGGGTGGCGCGAATGCGGAACTCATGTCCACGGCCGTCCTCGTCGCTCGTCACCGGCTCGAAGTCGTGCGTCCAGTCGAGGTCAGTGCGGAGCGTGAGCGCGCCGCTCTCCACCGGATAGCGGACGCGAATATGTACTTCTCTCGTATCACTCATCGATATCTCCTGCTCTGTACGCTCTCGCGGCCGCGTCGGTCCAAATCTGTGTCGGTTGGTTGCGCCCGGCTGTCCTCGGCGGGACGGTAAGAATCTGGGCGGGATGGAAGTGGATTGGGATGAGAACGACGATCCTCCAGTCGTTCTGCTCCAGTGAGCCGCTCCCGCACCGTGCGTCAGCATCCGTTCTGGCCCGTGACGAAGCGCGGAAGATGGCAGAAGTCGGCGAAACGTCAAGCATAGTTTCCGTGAACAGATCGAACAGCGCTCACGATCAGATAAAGCGCGAGCGAGAGCAGCAGCAGGGCGGCGATCCCGTTGAGACCGGCGACGTCAAGTCCGCGAGCCGCCCCGAGATTCTCCAACGCGAGCCGCCCGAGAGCCCACATCGTGATGGTGAGGACGAAGAGCATCGGCCAGAGCGTGAAGGCGAGTCTCTGACCTCGTTGGCGCAACCAGAGCGTGACGATCAGGAGCGTGAGCGCGGCGAGCAGTTGATTCGACGCGCCGAAGAGGACCCAGAACTTCGACCAGGACCCTCTCCCAGCGACACTGAGGAAATAGACCGACGGTCCGATGGTGAACGCGGTCGCGAGGGTCGCGCCAAGGCGGCTTCGCCATCCGAAGAGTTCTTGCAGGATGTAGCGACCGAGACGGGTGCAGACGTCGAGTGTGTCGAAGACGAAAGTAGAGAACGCCATCGCGCCGAAGGTGATCGCGAACGGTAGACGTTCTTCGCCGAGCACGATCGTGAGGAAACGTCCGATTCCTTGTCCATAGATGGTCCCTGGCGCGAGTCCGCTGAGTGCGGCGGGCGTGGCGATCATGACGGTGACGAGCGCGATGAAGGCGACGAATCCTTCGCTCAACATCGCGCCGTATCCGACCGGCCGCGCATGCGATTCGTGCTCGAGCTGTTTCGACGTCGTTCCTGAACAGACGAGCCCATGGAATCCCGAGCAGGCGCCGCACGCGATGGTCACGAACAGGAACGGGAAGAGCGCGCCGGTGAGACCGCCGGCGTCCCACGTCTTGAAGGCAGGCTGTTCGATTGTGTATCCGCCGAAGAAGATCCCGATCACCCCGCAGGCGAGCGCGCTGTAGAGGACAAAGCCGCCGAGATATCCGCGCGGTTGCAGCAGCAGCCAGACCGGCGTCATCGAGGCGAGCGCACAGTACCCGAGGATGAGCAACGCCCAAGTCCTGTGATCGAGCACGAGCAGGTGCGAGAGCGACATGCCGATCCAAGAGACGCCGAAGGTCGCGGGCACGAAGATGAGCGTGACGAGCCAGAGCGGCGGGCGGAGGAAACGCTGCACGAGGCCGAGCGTGAGGGAGAGGAGGAGGTAGAGGACGGAAGCGGCGGCGACGGCGCCGCCGGGGCTGAAGGCGGCGGCGGCGGCGGGGGCGCTCCGCGTCGCGTGACGCAATTCGTCCGTGCCGGCGACGAAGCTGGCCGCCGTGATGTCCGTGAACGCGACCGAGACGTAGATCAGCGCGATCCAGATGAAGCCGAGCATCGCGCGGCCGGCGCCGGTCCCCAGTTGCTCGCGTGCGATCTCTGCGACCGACTTGGCGCCGTGTCGGACCGACATGACCAAGCTCGAGAAGTCGTGGACTGCGCCGATGAGCACCACACCCAGACCGATCCAGAGCAGGCAGGGACCCCAACCGAAGACCTGCGCGGCCAGAATCGGTCCCGCGATCGGCCCGGCGGCCGCGATCGCGGAGAAGTGTTGTCCGAAGAGATAGAACGGCTTGGTCGGCACGAAGTCGACGCCGTCATTCAGCGCTTCGGCCGGCGTGCGGCGCGTGTCGTCCAACCGGAACTGGCGCGCGATCCACGCGCCGTAGAAGCGGTAGCCGAGCGCGAGGAAGAGAAGGAACGCGACGGCGATGAGAGGCAATGACATGACGCGCGGCAT
>Ga0163144_10002159_pt1 | contig 45952 bp, 28 predicted proteins | sample OliLak19BULKMAT1_FD_123175 | JGI IMG/M metagenome (GOLD analysis project Ga0163144, IMG submission 123175) | Freshwater microbial mat bacterial communities from Lake Vanda, McMurdo Dry Valleys, Antarctica - Oligotrophic Lake LV.19.BULKMAT1 | ecosystem: Environmental > Aquatic > Freshwater >... | reverse complement strand
CTCCACGCAGCCCGCTTCGCCAGATCCGGCTCGCCACTCATCGTCCACTCCACGGCCAGGGTTCGAGAATTCCTCGACGCCCCTGCAGCATAACCGCCGCTTCAAGAGTGGCAGTGGTGTGCGATTACGATTATCCGGCAATACACGCACGTGCATTGCGAGGCTTCCCAGGCGGCGATGGCCCGCTTGGCGGCGTCGAAGACTGCCGCCCGGTCAGAGGGACTGGCGAACGACTCTTAGTTTCGAGCAACCGCGTCCGCGAAACAGCGCAAATTCAGCACACTTGGGAGGAAATAAGAAATGTCGCAATCACAAACTATTGTCTCGAAACGCTTTACAAGGGCTATGCCAACCAAGAGCGGAGAGGACAGGATTCGAACCTGCGGACCAGTTACCCGGTCACGGGTTTAGCAAACCCGCGCTTTCGACCACTCAGCCACCTCTCCAGAGGGATGCCGGGACCAACGCATCGCACTTCGATAATAACCGGTCCGGGCCGCCGCGACGCCCCGCAATTCTAGGCATTCTGCCGGCCGCTGCAAGGGAGCTTCCGGCAACACGGCTGCGGTTGGACTACGATATTCATGGAGGGCAAAGCGCACAAAAGCTCCCGCTTCCCGCGAAGGGCACGCTACCGTGGGCGTCGGTACGCGGTTTTCTTGCTGCCGGGCCCGAGCTAGCCGAAGAAAGGCATCCCATGCGTCGCGATCGATTTTCAGTTTCCGTGGTTCTAGGCGCCGCGCTTGCGATCGCATGGACAACCTGTGGACACCCGCTCAAGGCAGGCGAGAATCTGTCGGCCCGGGCCGCGGCGGCGTCGATCACTAGCACCGATTTGAAGCGACACGTCGAAGTGCTGGCCAACGACACCTTCGAGGGGCGTGAGGCGGGCAGCCGTGGCGGCCACGCAGCCGCCGGCTATCTGATGGCTCAACTCAAGCGACTCGGCCTCCGAGGCGCCGGCGCCAACGGCGCCTACACGCAGGTGTTCGGATCCGACTATCGCAATCTGCTGGCAACGCTGGAGGGAAGCGATCCAACGCTCAAGAGCGAATTCATCGTCGTCGGCGCACATTACGACCACGTGGGCTACGGCAATCAGCGCAACAGTTATGGTCCAACTGGCTACATCCACAATGGGGCCGACGACAACGCCAGCGGTGTCGCCACGCTGCTGGAGCTGGTCGAAGCCGTGGCGCAACTCGACCCGCCGCCGAAGCGTTCCATACTCTTCGCGATCTGGGACGGCGAAGAGAAAGGGCTGCTCGGCTCGAAGCACTGGCTCTCGCGCCCCACCGTTCCGCTAAACAAGGTGCGTACCTTCGTCAACATGGACATGGTCGGGCGCTTGCGAAACAATCGGCTGGAAGTCTCAGGCGCGCGCACGCTGCGGGGCATACGGCGGCTCGTCAGCCAACAAAATGAGATCTCCGCCCTGTTTTTGGACTTTACTTGGGAGCTGAAAGAGAACAGCGATCACTATCCTTTCTACGAGCGCGGCATTCCCATCCTCTTGCTGCACACCGGGCTGCACTCCGACTATCACCGGCCCAGCGACGACGTCGATAAGCTGGAGATCGACGGCATGCGTCGCGTGGCGACGCTCTTGCTCGGCATCGTTCAGGGCCTGGGCGATGAGGCCCGACTAACGGGCTTTCGCGCAGCGTCGCGGCGCGAGTCACCCTATACGCAGACAATAAGCGACGCACTCGAGTCGCCGCTTCCAAGTCGCCTGGGAATTACCTGGAATCCGCAGGATGTCAGTGCGCCGGGCTTAAACGTCACGCGCGTCGTACCAGGATCCGCCGCGGCCGCGGCCGGCGTTCGCGTAGGCGACCGCATCATGCGTTTCGCGGGGAGCGACTTGTCGCCCACGACCGACTTGGCGGCGCTGGTGCTTGCGGCGGTCAATCCCGTGGCGGCAATCCTGACGCGGGCCGGTGAGAAAGCGCCGCTGGAAGTATCGATCAATCTCGGTGGACACCCCGTCGAGTATGGTATCGCGTGGCGCGAGGACAACGCCGAGCCGGGGACCGTCAAGCTGGTGCGAGTTGTACCAGGATCGCCTGCGGCACGAGCGGGCCTGAAAGTTTTGGATCGCGTGTACGAAGTCGACGGCAAAAACTTCGTCGATAGCAAGGACTTTCTCGCACGCTTGGAGACCAAGCAGCGTCCGCTGGCGATGCTCGTCGAGCGTCGCGGCCAGCTTGTTAAAGTCTCGATCGAGGCGCCGCCAACATCCGACCCGCCGCCGGCGTCACGATAGTCTCGTCGCTGCTGTGATCCCGCGGCTGGTTGGTAGGATGGGCGGGTCATCTTTACCGTCATTCCCGCGCAGGCGGGAATCCAGGGACTCGAGGAGGGTGGTGGTAAAAGCGGCCTGTGCGCAGTGGTTTTAAATCTTTTGGTGCAGGGTCGACTTGCGATGCACTGGATTCCCGCTTTCGCGGGAATGACGTCCGAGTAGTAACGCCAGCGGTTCTGTGACTTTTCCCGCCGGCGCTACTGCACCAGTTGTATTTGCGGGCGCGCAATGATCTGCTCGAAGATCTTCTGCAAACGCATTTCGTAATCGGCCGGGTTGCCGCTGCCGCGTGGACTTTGCCCTGCGGCATCGGCCGTGCCGCCGATGCGGGCGACGCGGTCCATGAAATCGTAGTCGGCGCCGCCGCCGACGCCGACGGGAAAGATGTTCGTTTTCGCGACCTTGAGTTTCGATGCCGACATCAACGCCGCATCGAGCCAATCGGAGCCATTGTTGTAGAAGTCCGTCACGTCGACGACGTTCTGCAAGAACTGCAGGACATCCAAGGGATTCGATTCATAAGCGTTTGGTACGCCATCGGTGAGAAGGATGACGTTCTTGTCGCTTGCTTCACGAGCGTTGCCGCCCTTCGACAGCGGCGCAAGAATCTTCAGCGCTAGCGACAAGCCCGATTCGGTGGCCGTCGTACTCCCCTTGTCTCCCACGGGCTGTATTTTCGTGCAGGCGAGCATGGCGGCGTCGTAGTCGCCCGATAACGGGTGCCTGAGGACCGCGCCCAGGCCGTTGGTGATACCGTCGAAAGTAATCACGCCGGCCCAATCCCGCTTATTCGTGTCGGCGATGCCGCTGTTTCGATCCTTCATGACTTGCAGCGCCGCGATCAACGAACGACGCACCGCATGCACGGGCTGCTCCCGAGGAGGAAACGAGAATGTTCCGCCGGCGGTCGCCTCGGAATGCATGGGGCAGAACGGACTGGACCTCGACAGCGGTACGTATTGCCTAGGAATGGGTTGCAGATCACGTCCGAAATCTGCCATGAATTGCGTGTAGGTCAGGTAGCCAATCCAGTTGCGGTAGGAAGCCGGAACCGCGGAAGTTGCTCCGGGGTAAACGCTTGCATTGGGGTTGTTGAATCCGGTGATCCGATCGGCATCCTGACTAGGGGGGAGCGAGCCTCGCATCATCGGCGGCGTGCCGGGAGGCGGCGGGGGAGGCGGAAATAAGAACGCCAGTCGCAGTTCTTGCCGCTCGGACCCTCCATACGAAGGCCCCAACGCCAACAGCGACGCATCGGAAGTCCGCCGCCCAGTGCCGAAGGCCGCACGGATCTCGTGCGCTTGGTGCCGCCTGAGCCAATCGGGCGTTACGTCGATGGGTGCGCGTCCGATGGGGGGCTGCAATAGGCCAGGCAGGGAGATTGGCGGCAACGAAATGGGAGGCAGTGCGATCGGCGGCAAGTTCAAGCCGCCGCCCGACCCGTTGGAATTGCCGTTGATGCTGACCGGCCAAAGGAGGTAGTCGAGGTATTTTTCCCAGTAAGCGTATTGCGCGCCGCTGCTTGGCGGCGGCACCGCGTTGGGCATGACGGCCGCGATCTGGTAGTCGATGATCCAACTGTAGGCCTTCTTCTTACGCGTCAACTCGTTGTCGCTCGATTTGATTCGATACGGCACTGGGATCGTGGCCTGCGCTAACGGGCCGTCGTTCTTGGTCAGCTCCGCATACGCGAACTGATCCTTGGCCACCCCCAGCGACTCGCCCACATACACGGCCGGTCCTGGATAGGCGCCGAAACCAAAGTCGCTATACATTTCTTGCATGAGCGACTCGCCGATGCCGGCATAGCCCGCCGGGCCAAATGCCTTGTCGACTTCGCCCGTGGCCCACGCGGGTTCGGTGTCGTCGTTCATCGAGCCCGACAGATCGACCACAAACACCACGTCGCGTGGCTTGGCGGTGGCGACGGCCGAAGCTGACATGCTGAAGCTCTTGGCGCCAAAGACCTTGGCAAAGAAAAGTGGGGTCTCGCCGCCGCTGGTGGTATCGCGTCGAGCCGTAACGCGCACGGCATTACCGGCTTGCGTCATCGGAACGAACGAACGCGACTTGGTGTCCCAGATTCCCAGTTCAATATCGTTCTCACTCAACCGCACGTTTTCTCCGCCGGCCGTGTGGTAGGCGGCATATTGGCGTGCGGACTTGGCCGCCGCGCCGGGCTCTCCACCCATTACAGCGGCAGCCGCCATGGCGGCCGAATCGGCCGCGGTCTGCAATTGGCTGCGAACCAAAACGATGTATCCGATGTCCATCGCAAAGGCGATCATTCCCACCAACAAAACCATCAGCAGCGCCGCCAAAACGAGCATGGCGGCTCGGCGGGATTTTCGTTGATCGCGACCTTGTCTCACTGAATCCTCCGCAACGTTCGTTTGGCAACGTATGGTTCGCGACATCCGATGCTCTGTCAGTTCAGTCCGTTGAATTCCTGCAGATTCAAGCGTTCAGTGGAGGGGTAATCATGACCGTCATTCCCGCGCAGGCGGGAATCCAGTGAATCGCCAGCCGGCCCTGTGCTAGATTTACAACCGCGGCGCACGAGTCGCTTTCGCCACCGCGCTGCCCCGAGTCGCTGGATTCCCGCCTGCGCGGGAATGACGTCCGAGTAGTAAAGTTGCATACAATGCGGCTTATCGCCTTCAATCGCGAGCGACAACGCCTACGGATTGTTGCAACTACCAGTAAAATGTTGGTCGGAATGCCAGAAGGGTCAAATCGACGGGGTGGAATTGCCAGGGCGATCGAGGATCGCGAAAAAATCGACGAATCTCGGTCCAGCTTAAGCCCTACGCCCGGTACGACCGATGTATTAGCTACGTCCGCCCGACGCGGCGACAAACGAGGCTGGAGCCAGACGGCCCGGCAACCGGCTGCAACCCGGTCAAAGTGGGTTCGACTCCCACCGGCCTCTTCCTCAGCCCAGAACTTCTCGACTCGGGGTCTAGCGGGCCACGAATGCGCGTGCTTGCGCTGCGATATCCAGCCCCACCGAATCGTTCCAAGCTCGCAAGAGCCGCGCGAAGGCCGGCCCAGGCTCGCCCGAGCCGATCGGCGCCCCGTTAAATCGCGTTGCCGGCAGCAGGCAATTGGGCGTGCTAGTAAGCAAGACTTCGTCGGCCGAAGCGACATCTGCTGGGTTGATGTCGCGCTCCACGCACGAAATGCCGGCCGCGGCCGCCAATTCTAGCGTCGCCGCCAGTGTAATCCCCGGCAAGATGCTCGCTCGCGGGGGCGAAATCAGTCCCGTCCCGCGCACGTGCAATAGCAAGTTGGCCGTCGACGTTTCGCAGGCGTTGCCACGTTCGTCGAGCATCAGCGCCCGGGCAGGCGGTTGCAGTGCGCGGGCCCGTTGGTCGGCAAGATAATAGTGCATGCGACTGCGGCACTTCATTGACGTGGGCCACGATCGGGCCGAAACCTGCTCGATTTCTGTAATTGCCAAGGACTCTCCGCTTTGGTACTTATTGGCCCACATGGAAAACGGCAGCGGATAAGTGTGCAGGCCCACGGTCGGCCCCGACGCATCGCCACCCGATAGCGTTGCGTAGGGCCCGGGCGTGATGAACATCGATAACCCCAGGTCGTCGCCAGCCGCCAGCAGCGAATAATTATTGGCCACCAGTTCCAGGGCCGCCTCTCCAAGCTGCTCCAGCGACATTTGCGGTCGGACGCCGATGACCTGCAGCGATCGGGCCATGCGTTCCAGGTGCTCATCGAGACGGAATAGCCGGCCGCCGAAGGTCCGCAATTGCTCCGAGATTGTTGCTCCGAGCACAAATCCAGCGTCGTAGACCGGCAACACGGCCTGCGATAGGGGCACAAAACGGCCGTTGAGGTATGCGAGGGGTTCGCTCATAGACGACATTATGACCCGACGGCCGCCGCGAATCAAAGGAGCGGGCAATCAGGTGGTGGGTCAGTCTAAATTCCGTACTTCGGGTGCCTGGGGTTGAGCGCAGCGAACCCCCAGATTGGCACGCGTCTGTGGGCTCACTTCGTTCGACCACAGGCACTCGGAAATCAAACTGACCCACTACCGGCAATCACGAGAGGCCTGCCCTTACACAGGGTTTGAATCGCAACAAGGCGGCGAGGACTTCCGGCAGTGCGCCAAATGGGTCGGGAGTCGTTGTCCACAATCCGGTTTCACCTGGGCAATCCGCGTTGGTGACACCGACTCCCGACCCCCTCGCGCTCAACCAAAAGTCGCCTACTACGCATTCGTTTCTGGCCCGGGTAGACTGGCGACATCACCCGCTTCCTGGCAGATAAATCCGATTGTTTCGCTCGGTCAAACTCATGGCAAAACCGCTCAACTTTGGCATCCTCGGATGCGCACGGATCGTACGCCGATCGATTGTGGCCGGTTTTGGTGAGACGTCGGCGGCCCGATTGTCGGCAATTGCCAGCCGTGACGGGACGATGGCGACGGCTTGGGCCGCCGAATTCGGGATTCCGCGCGCCTACGACTCGTACGCGGCGCTGGTGGCCGATCCAGACATCGACGCCGTTTACATCCCGCTGCCCAACGAATTGCACCGCGAATGGGCACTGGCAGCCGCGGCGGCGGGTAAGCATGTGCTCTGCGAGAAGCCCTTGGGCCTGGACGCCGACGATGCCCAAATGATCGTCGAGGGCTGCCGGCGGCACAACGTAGTGCTGATGGAGGCGTTTATGTGGCGGCACCACCCGCGCGTTGCCCATGCCAGGCGGATGCTTGCCGAAGGGCGGTTGGGCGAATTGCGGCTTGTGAAGATGGACTTTTCCTACGATATCGAGCGCGCGGATTGGCGCCTCGACCCGCAGCGCGGGGGAGGCGCCCTCTGGGACATTGGCTGCTACGGTGTCAACGCGGCTCGTCTGTTCACGGCGGCCGAGCCCCTTGAGGTTTTTGCCCGCGCGCACCGTTATTCAACCGGCGTCGACATGACGATGGGCATGTCACTCAGATTTCCCGGCGACGTACTAGCGCTATTGGATTGCAGCTTCGAGTGTCCGACGCGAAACCGCATTGAGCTGGTCGGCACGCTCGGCTCGCTTGAATTTCCGGAGGGGGTCCTGCCGCCAATCGAGTCGCAACTGATTTTCCGCCATGCCGAAGGCGTCGAAATCATCGAGTTTCCAGCCGCCGATCAATATGCCTTGCAACTCGAGTCTTTCTGCGCGGCGGTCGCGGCAGGAAAACTGAGCGACCCAGCCGAGGACGGACTGGCGAACATGCGCGTGCTCGACGCGATCAAACTGGCGGCCCAAGGCGGTGGCTCGGGATCGTAACGCTGCGTCATTTCGAGACGGCTTCTTCGTTCCCTGCAACGGCGTTGCGCGGCGCGAGCGTGGCCATGTCGTGCATCAGCAGTTCATGCCGCAGTCGGTAGATGATCGACGGCGAATTGATGTAGTGTCCCCAACCGTGGCCGCGGTGTACCGCCTCTGACACGTTTAGCTCGCATACTTTGTGGCGATCTTCGCCCAGGCAGCAGACATTGCGGATACCCGTGTAGCCCACGGCGGGGGGGCCGCCGCGGCCATATAGAAACGGATAGAATCGCAGCACGTTGTCGTGCGGGTTGTACATCACCACCATCCGATCGGTTTGCGAAAGCGCCCGGTCGAACCGCATGCCCGGCTCTAGCCAATCGTCGGCAATGGCCCCCGCGATCAACACCACGCGAGCGCCGGGCCGATCGGGATGCTGACTCGCTTCGCGTTGGCGGCCATCCAGCACGCCTCCGCCCAAGAGGTGCAGCGCGCCAACGGCGACTCGCGCGCCGAGGCTATATCCGGAAAGGCTCACACGGGCGTTGGGACCAAGCGAGTCGAGGAATTCCGCCAAGTAGTAGGCGTCGGCGTTCGCCCGGCAGGCCTTGGATTGTATGTCGATGCGCACCCGGCCGAGCATACGCTCGCTGGGCCACGACCAGATGACAAATCGAACTGGCGCGCTGGGGCAAGCGGTTTTCGTGAGCCGCGAATAGAGCTGCTGGCCTTCGGCCTGGGCCTCGGCAGGATCGGTGTCGTTGCCGTGAATGAAAACCGATGTGACGAACTCGGACCCGCCGGCCGCGAGCAACTCTTCTTGCGACGATCGTTGCCAGCCGATGCTGCACTCAAATCGGTAAACGTCCATCCGGCCGGCATCGCAGGCAGCGCAGGGGCAATCGGGCAACCGGCGCGTGCTGACGAGCCAGAGCTGATTCTCGCCTGACTGGACTGCGGCGTCCTTGGGTTCGGCGACGCTCTCCGCCGACGCACTATTTCCAATCGAACGAATCTCAGCCGAACGGAGCTCGCTCGCATTTGCCGTTGAAGCGGCTTCTGCTGCCGAATCCAGAACGATACGGGGACCCTCAAATAACAGCCTGGAACCTTGAACCATGCTGCTCGCATCCGCATGCGGAACGCTCAGCTCCAATTGAATCGAGTCGTCTTCGTCCGCGACGGCAACACGAACCGAGACTAGTGCGACAAGCAGGACACCCACCATCGCCAGTGCGCGCGCAGTCGCTTCGCTTAGCACGAGCGCGCGAATGGCTCGCGCGGGTGTCGTGCCGCATGGGGCGTCGATCTGCTTGCCTGCCTTGGCCATGGAGGACGCGATGGTTCCGCGGATCGGTCGTCGTGACGCGATGGATGGTGTGCGGCCGTTCGCGGCGGGCAATTCTGACGGCCCGTGGAACATGTTCCAGGGGCAATGTCTCGCGCGCTCTCGGTCGCTCGACAAATCTAACCGCTATTTCGCTTCCGTGCGTTGAAAAAACGCCACGCAGGGCTGCAAAAAAACCACGACGTTGCGTTTGCACATCGCGGCGCGTGTTGTAGAGTTGCTCGACCCAAAGCGTCGCCAGCATCAGCAGGCTTTTATCGGAGGTGAGGAGCATGAAGAAGCTACTCGTATTAGCGGTTGCAGCGGTTCTGACAGCCAGTTCGACCGGCTGTTGGCATTGGTTCAATCGCGGCGCCCAGTGTGGCGCACCTGCGCCGTGTGGCCCCGCGCCATGCGGACAGCAGGCCACGTACGGCGGCCAGTATGCCGCGCCGGGCGGCCCTGAATACGGTCCGGGCCCCGGCTAGTCTCAATCGCTCGCCGTTGCGTCCATGTCTTTGCGGCGCGCCTCTGGTGCGCCAATTTGCTCGACGCGGCGTGCCGACTGCCAAACTGCCGCTCGCGGGGCCGCCGTGCCATCCTGAACACGGCGCCTCGCGGGCGACTTGGCTGCGGTCGCACACTTGGCGAACATCTCGTTTCGATCGGGCCAGCGCAACTCGCACGCGCCGCCTTTGCGGGCTGTCCTTCCGCGATAGAATGAGGCATTCTCACGCCTCCTCACGCGGAAACTCGGCATGAATTCGGCACCCGACGCTACGTCCAGCGGCGAGCTGATCCAGGACGACCTGGCCCGCGATCGGGCCCATTTGTTGCATCCGCTGCACCGTCCGGCTGCGCAACAGCACGCACACGTTTGGGTCAAAGGCCATGGCGCCGTGCTCGTCGACGAAACCGGGCGCGAGTTTCTCGATGGTTTGGCCGGCCTGTGGAATGTCGTTGTGGGCCACGGCCGCACGGAGCTGGCCGATGCCGCCGCCCGTCAGATGAAAACGCTGGGCTATGCCTCGGGCTACGCCGGCAGCACGAATCGGCCCGCTATCGAGTTGGCCGAGCGGCTGGCGGGCTTGTGCTATCCGCACATCAATCGTTTTTTCTTCACGTCCGGGGGCGCGGAATCGAATGAATCCGCCTTCAAGACCGCCCGCTTTTATTGGAAGCGTCTGGGCAAGTCCGGCAAGTACAAGGTCATTAGCCGCATGTGGGGCTATCACGGCGTGACGATGGCCGCCATGTCGGCCACGGGCATCCCCTCGTACTGGCCCATGTTCGAGCCGCGCACGCCCGGCTTTATCGTCATTGATGGCCCTTACCCCTATCGTCTCCAACCGACAAGTACTCGCAGCGACGACACTCGTACGCCTGGAGAGATGGCTGCCGATCTTCTCGAAGCTGCGATTCTGGCCGAAGGCCCCGACACCGTGGCTGCCTTTCTCGGCGAGCCGGTGCAAGGCGCGGGGGGCGTGATCGTTCCACCCGACGATTATTGGCCGCGAATACGCGCGATTTGCGATCGCTACGACGTATTGCTTCTTGCCGACGAGGTCATCACCGGCTTCGGACGGACGGGCGAATGGTTCGGACTGTCGCGGTACGGCATCGAGCCCGATCTCGTCGCGTTCGCCAAGGGCATCACCAGCGGCTACTTCCCCTTGGGCGGTATCGGCGTGAGCGACGCGATTGCCGCGACCATCGACGACGCGCCCGACGAGCAAATGTGGATGCACGCGTTTACGTACTCGGGCCACCCCGTGGGCTGCGCCATTGCCCTGGCCAATCTGGATATCATCGAGCGGGAAGGCCTGGTCGAACGGGCCGCGGTGCTCGGCAAGCGGCTGCTGGCAGGACTCAAAACGCTCGCATCGCACCCCCACGTGGGCGACGTCCGTGGCCAGGGATTGATGTGCGCGGTGGAGCTCGTCGCGGACAAAGCTACGAAAACCGAGTTCACGCCCGCGGAGAAAGTCGGACCGCGCGTTCACGCCGCTACCCAAGAGCGCGGGCTTTTCACAAGGCTCCGCGGCGACGTATACAACCTCGCGCCACCCTTTGTGACGAGCGAAGCCCAAATCGACCGCATGGTGGAGATCTTAGGCGAATCGATCCGGGCGGTATTGGGACCGTAAATGCGAGCGAGTTAGCCGCCCCGCTCGCGGGGCGCTCCGCCGCTCACCGTCGCAAAGGTCCGCCACTACAAATGAATGATCCCGCGCTGCACCGCGATCGTCACGGCGTGTGTGCGATCGGTCGCTCCGAGCTTGGCGAGCACGTTTTGCACGTGGATCTTGATCGTGCCGTCGGCCTTTCCTAGCCGGGCGGCGATCTCCTTGTTGGCCAGGCCCTGGGCGACGAGCGTGAGGACTTCGATCTCGCGCGGCGTGAGCGCCATCTTGGGGAAGTAGTCGTTCAACCGCTCGGCCACTTCCTGCGCCATGAGTGGCTTGCCGGCATGCACCAGGCGAATCGCACTGAGCACTTCGGTATGCACCATTTCCTTGAGCAGGTACCCGCGTACTCCGGCTTCCAAGGCGCGGTAAATGTCCTGATCGCCATCGAAGCTGGTCAGCGCGATGATTCGCGCTGCGGGGAACTCGCCGCGGATTTGCTGGACCGCGCCGATGCCGTCTAGCTCGGGCATCCGCAAATCCATGAGCGTCACGTCGGGTTGAAGTCTTCGGAACAGTTCGACGGCCTCACGACCGTTGTTGGCCTCGGCCACCAGCTCCATATCGGCTTCATTGCCCAGAATCAGTGCGATCCCCTTGCGCACCAACGGGTGATCGTCGGCGCAGAGGACACGAATGCGGTTCGAGGGACTGCTGGGGCTCATAGGCGTCCGTTCACGTCCGCACCTCGACGCGGGCTGCGGCCGTCGGCACGACGACGCGAATCCAAGTGCCGCGGCCAGATACTGACTCGACGTGAAACTCCGCACCGATTTGGGCGGCACGTTCGCGCATGCCAATCAGGCCGTAGTGACCTTGCACTGCGCCGTCGACCGCTTCCGAATCGAAACCGCGGCCGTCGTCCTCGATCGACAAGCGAACTTCGTTGGGCGAGTGATCGAGGGTCACTTCCACGTTGCGCGCGTCCGCATGCTTCAGCGCATTCGTCACGGCCTCTTGGGCGATTCGCAAAAGATTGTATTCTACTTCGGTGGGAAGGCTGGGCAGGTTGTCGTCGAGTCCAAGTCGCAGACGAATGTCGTGTGTTTCGGTGATTTGCCTCGCCGCTTGCTCGATCGACGCAGCCAGACCTGACTTATCGCCGCGCAAGCCGGCGATCGATCGCCTTGCTTCTCGCAGGCAAACGCCCGCATCGTGGATGATGTCGTCCAGCGTACCCCGCTCGGGCGATTCCGGAAGCTGCGAAGCCAGGGCTTGCATTTCCATCGTGACTCCCGAGAAGCCTTGCATCAACGTGTCGTGGAGCTCGCGGGCGATGCGGCTGCGCTCGGCGACGACCCAACTCATTTGTTCGCGAATCCGCCGCACTCGCAATCGGTAAGCAAACCAAACCGCCAGGCCCACCAAGGCGCAGACGACTGGCAGAAACCACGCAGTTTGGTAGTAGTGTGGAACAATAGTGATCGCAACCGGCGCCGCTGCCTCGCGTTCCACGCCATCGATATTCAAAGCGCTGACGCGAAAACGGTAGTCGCCCGGCGGCAGGTTAGTGTAGAACGCTTCGCGACGCGATCCGGCATCGACCCAGTCGTGGTCAAAGTCATCGAGCCGATATCGAAACTTGATCCGCGAGGGCGAGGCGTAACTCAAAGCCGTGTACCGGAAGCTGATATTGGACTCGCCTCGGGGAATCGTCTGGTTGGCGTCGGGACGCTCCGCCTTGCCGTTGACGACGACTTCCTCGACGACGACGGACGATGGCGGCAGCGACCTTTCGAGATGACTGGGATCGAGAACGAAGAGGCCGCGAATGCTGGAGAACCAGATTCGGCCGTCTTGCATTCGCGACACGACGGGCTGCACGCCGCTTTGGCACTCGATGGTCCGTTGTGCTTCGGTCGGCGTGATCGTCGTACACTCGAGTTTGTCGAGCTTGCCCGCGGCCATGTTCCGCAAACTGGCTCGGTTGACAAAAAAGATCCCCTTGCTGCACGCCATCCACAATCGATCGTGGTCGTCGGCGACGATGCCGTACACGTCGTCGTCGAACAAGCCGTCGCGAACCGTGAAGCGAAACGACTTGTCGCCGTCGATCAACCGCAAGCCGCCATCGCGCAAGCCGAGCCACAACAGCCCGTCGGCGTCGACAAACAGGGCCACCGCGTCGGTTGTGCGAAGATCGCACGCCACTGATAGGACTTCTTTATCCGTACAGCGGTACAAGCCGCCCCCCGCGGTCGCAGCCAAGACGTGCCCCCGGTGGTCGTCGAGCAGCGCGTTCACGCGCGACCGTGCTAATTTCGTCGTGCCTTGCGGCGGCACAAATCGTCCGTCGCGGAACATGGCAAGACCTTCTGCCGTACCCACCCAGAGCGTTCCGGTCTGGTCGCAACAGATAGCGGCGATTTCCTCGGAAGGAAGCCCCTGCTCCTTGGTGAAAACCGCAACCGACAAATCCGCGTGCATGCGCGCAAGTCCCTTGTCAGTCCCAATCCACAGATTTCCGTCGCGATCGTCCGCAAGCGCGAGGATCCTCTTGCTGGGCAGCTTTTCGCCAAAGGTTGCTGGGGAAAACCGCCGGCCGTCGAATCGCGCCAATCCCGCATCCAGCGTGCCAGCCCAAATCGCGCCATTGCGGTCTTGATAAATTGGTCCCGCGTCGTTGCTCGGCAGTCCTTCGCTCACGGTGTAGGGAATCGTGCGGCGTTCCAGGAACTGATTCAACCCATGCTTGGTGCCAACCCAGAGGCCGCCCTCATGATCCTCGCACAGCGCGTAGACCGTGCTTTGCGAGAGACCATCGCGGGTACGAAAGCTCTCGATTTCGTCGCCGCGAATTCGGCTGAAACCGTCCTTTGTGCCCACGAACATTCCGCCGCCAGTGCTCTGGCACAGGCAAAGGACCCAATCGTCGACCAGTCCGGCGGCGGTCGTGAAACGTCGCTCTTTGCCGTCTTGAAGTCGTATCAGGCCATGCGAGGAGCCAACCCACAGCGCACCCTCCTTGGTGATGCGTATTGCCTGAACGACTGCGTTTGCCGGAATTGACTTGAGCTCTTGCACGGAGAATTGTTCGCCATCCCAAATGCTGAGGCGGTTTCCATCGCCGCCGATTACGATCTGGCCGCCAGCCATCGCAGCAATAGCCCGCACGTCGGCGATTGCCAGGGGACTGTCGGGAATTTCATCCACGGCAACGATCTCGTCGAGCGAGGCGGCAGCGATTTTGTCGGCTGAAATCTTCGCCAACCCCGCATCGGAGCCGATCCAGACGTTGTTATAGGCGTCGATTAGCAGCGACCGAACGTGATCCGACGGTAAGCCATCGGCCGTGCGATACTGCGTGGCGGTTCCGTCGCGCAGACGGAACAGTCCCGCACCGTCGGTCGCGATCCAAAGATTGCCCTCGGAATCTTCACGCAGGTCGCGGACAACGAGGTTCTCGAGCGAGGCGCCTGCCGACTCTCGAACGCGCGTGAACCGCACTCCGTCGAACCGAACCAACCCCGTGGGCGTTCCCAGCCAGAGATACCCGTCGGCCGTTTGGCAGATGCACGAGATCGTCGCCTGCGGCAAGCCTTGTTGAGTTTGCCAGATACGATGGACGCACTGCGTGAGCGCACGGCTGGGGTCGAGCGCGACCGCTCGCCCGGCGCCACCGACAACAAGGCCGGCAACGACGAGGCCTACCGTGATCGACGCCGTCGCAGCGTTCGGAAAGCTCTGGCGAATTACGCTCGGGACCATCGATGACTGTCCATTGATCGCGACAGGACGACTACAGAAACACGGACCACCGGCTGGAACCATTTTGCGCTAGCGCGCTTTACCTATTCTCGTTCTCGCCACTTGGAACATTCCCCATGGCCGGCAAATGCGCCCTATTGGGTCCCAGGCTATGCCGAATGGCATAGCCCCGTGTGCGTCCATCGGCGTTGTGTTGCGGTCGGCCATCAGCCACACTTATTCTATGATGCGTGAAGGTCCGCGAATAACCAATAGCGGACTTTGACGCCCCGCCCCTTTTAGCCACTCCCGGTCGGCAAAATGTCCACTCGTCGCTTCAAACCGGATGCCCCGGCGGTAACGTCCGCTGTCTCTGAAGTGACCGTACCGGGAATCACTCCCCACCGGCCGGCTGGGCGGACACCCGTTCCATCGGCCAAGCTACCCGGTGCTGGCGACGACCGTCCCCACTGGCGGAAGCTGTGGAAGCCCGCGCTGTTCGTGCTGATTTTGGGTGTTGGCTACGTGACGTATCCCAAAATATGGCCGCACGCCGAAACGCTCATCAGAAAAGTAACCGGCCGCGGGGGGGCGCCCACGGCGCCCCCGGCTCGTGTCGTGCCGGTTGTAACCGCGACGGTGCGGCAAGGCGACATGCCGGTGTATCTCAATGCACTGGGGTCCGTCGCCGGTTTCGGCACCGTAACGGTTCGCAGCCGTGTCGAAGGCGAACTGATCAAGGTCGCGTTCACGGAAGGTCAGATGGTCGAGCAAGGCGATCTCCTGGCCGAGATCGATCCGCGACCCTTCCAAGTGCAACTGGGTCAGGCCGAAGCGCAATTGCGAAAAGACGCAGCGGCGCTGCGCTTGGCCACGCTCGACTACGAACGGTACGAACCACTCGTCGGCTCGAAAACCGTCACGCAACAACAGCTCGACGCCCAAAACTCCATCGTGGAACAAGCCCAGGGCGCCGTGCAGTCCGACCAAGGGCAGATCGACAACGTCAAGTTGCAGCTTACGTATTGCCGCATCACCGCGCCGATCGGCGGCCGCATCGGTTTGCGCAGCGTCGATGCGGGCAACATCGTTCGCGCCAACGACCCGACCGGCATCGCCGTCATCGCGCAATTGCAACCGATCTCCGTCGTGTTCACGATTCCGCAAGATGACATCGTACGCGTGCAGAAACGCGTGAACGCGGGCGACACGCTGCAAGTCGAGGCCTTCGACCGTAGCATGCAGACGAAGCTGGCCACTGGCACGCTCTCGGCGATCGATAACCAGGTCGATGCAACCACCGGCACGTTGCGCATCAAGGCAGTCTTTGAAAACAAAGACAACCAATTGTTCCCCAATCAATTCGTCAACATTCGGCTGCTGGTGGAGACGAAGCGCGATGTGCTCATTGTGCCCTCGAGCGCGGTCCAACGTGGGCCGGATTTCGAGTTCGTGTATGTCGTCAAGCCCGCGCCGCCCGCGCCAGCCGACCAGAAAGCAACCGAAGGGAAGGCGGCCGACCCGAACGCAATTACTTCCACGGTCGAGCAGCGCACGGTCGGGCTTGGCTTCTCTGAAGGCGACGAAACCGTGATCGACAAGGGGTTGTCGGCCGGAGAAATCGTCGTCACCGACGGCATCGACAAACTCCAAGACGGCGCCAAGGTATTGGTCCGCAACGCGAAGCCAGCGACGACGGGACAGAACGCTGAGAAACAGAGTTCCTTGCAACAGGGCCCCTTGCAAAACGGAGTGACAGACGCCGGAGTGAAAAAGCAGTCCGCAGGGGAACACTGATGAACCCTTCCCGGCCATTTATCTTGCGGCCGGTGGCGACAGTGCTCCTCATGGTCGCCATATTGCTCGCTGGAATTGTCGCCTACCGGCAATTGCCCGTCTCCGCGTTGCCGCAGGTCGACTATCCGACGATCCAGGTCGTCACGTTTTATCCCGGGGCAAGCCCCGAGGTGATGGCCTCGAGCATCACGTCTCCCCTGGAACGGCAGTTTGGCCAAGTGCCTGGTCTGACGCAGTTGACATCGACCAGCTCCGACGGTCTCTCCGTCGTCACGCTGCGTTTCAACCTCGAGCTCGATATCGACGTGGCCGAGCAGCAAGTGCAGTCCGCCATCAACGCCGCCACGACGTTCCTGCCTCGCGATCTGCCCAATCCGCCAACCTACAGCAAGACCAACCCGGCCGACACGCCCATCCTCACCTTGGCGCTGTCATCGCAGGCGATGCCGCTAACCAAGGTGCAAGACTACGCCGACACACGGCTTGCACAAAAACTCTCGCAGCTCTCGGGCGTGGGCCTGGTGTCGATCAGCGGCGGTCAAAAGCCGGCCATCCGGATCCAGGTCAATCCGACAGCGCTTTCCGCCTTGGGCTTGAACCTGGAAGACCTTCGCCTGGCGCTGACTCAAGCCAGCGTGAATCAGGCTAAGGGAAGTTTTGACGGCAGCCGTCAGGCCTACACGATTGGCGCAAACGACCAGCTTCTTTCCAGCGAGCAGTACCAGCAGCTCATCATTGCCTACCGTAACGGCGCCCCCGTGAAGCTGGCCGACGTAGCCGAGATTGTCGATGACGCGGAGAATCTGCGGCAAGCCGCCTGGATGAACGATACGCCCGCCGTGATTCTCAACGTCCAGCGTCAGCCGGGCGCGAATATCATCGACGTCGTCGACCGCATCAAGGCCTTGTTACCGCAGTTGAAGGCGTCGCTTCCCTCGTCGATCGATGTGAAGGTGCTGACCGACCGCACATTGACCATCCGCGCCAGCGTCCACGACGTGCAGGAAGAGTTAATGATCACGATCGGGTTGGTTGTCTTCGTGATGTTCATCTTTCTGCGCAACGTGCCGGCGACGATCATCCCCAGCGTGGCCGTGCCGCTGTCGCTCGTGGGCACGTTCGCCGTGATGTACATGCTCGACTACAGCTTGAACAACCTGACGCTGATGGCGCTGACCATCTCGACCGGCTTCGTCGTCGACGACGCGATCGTGATGATCGAGAACATCATGCGCTATATCGAGGAAGGCGAAGAGCCGCTGGCCGCCGCGATCAAAGGCTCGGAAGAGATCGGTTTCACGATCGTTTCGCTGAGCGTTTCGTTGATCGCCGTGTTGATTCCGCTGTTGTTCATGGGCGACATCGTCGGCCGCTTGTTTCGCGAGTTTGCCGTGACGCTCAGCGTGACGATTCTCGTGTCGGCCATCGTGTCCCTCACGCTCACGCCCATGATGTGCGCGAAGTTGCTGCGGCACACTCCGCCCTCACAGCACGGAGCCATGTACCGGCTGTCGGACAAGATCTTCGACGAGATTATCCGTCTCTATGGCACCACATTGCGGGTCGTGCTGCGCGCGCGGACGCTCACGCTGCTCGTGGCGGTCGCGACTTTGCTGGCCACGATCTACTTGTATGCGATCGTGCCCAAGGGTTTCTTTCCCGTGCAGGATACGGGCGTGATCCTCGGCATTTCGGAAGCGCCGCAGAACGTTTCGTTCGCATCCATGTCCGACCGTCAACTGCGCCTCAACCGCGCGATCCTCGAAGATCCGGCGGTCGAGAGCCTCTCGTCGTTCATTGGAATCGACGGTACGAACACGACGATGAATTCCGGTCGGATTCAGATCAATCTGAAGCCGCTTAAAGAGCGTAAGGAGTCGGCCAGCGAGGTGATTCGCCGCTTGCAAACCGCGGTCGCCCAGGTCGACGGCATTACGCTGTTCATGCAACCGGTGCAGGATCTCACAGTCGAGACCCGCGTCAGTCGCACGCAGTATCAATACAGCCTGGAGGATTCCGACCCCAACGAGCTGAAGGAATGGGCGCCCAAGCTCGTCGAAAAACTCAAGACACTGCCCGAGCTGCGCGACGTGGCGACCGACCAGCAGAACGAAGGCCTGCAATCGCGGGTGATCATCGACCGCGACACGGCCTCGCGACTGGGCATCACGCCGCAGATGATCGACGACGCATTATACGACTCGTTCGGACAGCGGCAGATATCCATCATGTTCACGCAATTGAACCAGTACCGCGTCGTCATGGAGGTGCAGCCGAGCTTTCGCGACAACCCGCTCGACCTGTCGCACGTGTATGTGCGTTCCAACACGGGCGGTTCCGTCCCGCTCAGTTCGCTGACGAGAATCGAGCAAACCACGACGCCCTTGTCGATCAACCACCAAGGCCAGTTCCCGGTCGTGACGATCTCGTTCAATCTCGCGCCCGATGCCTCGTTGGGCGATGCCGTGCGAGCGTTCGACGAAGCCAAGCAAGAAATCGATCTGCCGCCCAGCATTCAAGCCGGGTTCCAGGGCACGGCCGAAGCGTTTCAGTCGTCGCTCAAGGACGAGCCCATGTTAATTCTCGCGGCCCTGATCACGGTCTACATCGTGCTGGGCGTGCTCTACGAGAGTTACATTCACCCCATTACGATCCTCTCGACGCTGCCGTCGGCCGGCGTGGGCGCACTACTCGCGCTGCTCTGGTGGCGCATCGACTTGAGCGTGATCGCACTGATCGGCCTGATCTTACTGATCGGCATCGTCAAGAAGAACGCGATCATGATGATCGACTTCGCGCTCGAAGCCCAGCGCAAGCAGGGCATGTCTCCGCACGAAGCCATCTACCAGGCCTGCTTGCTGCGTTTTCGCCCCATCATGATGACTACGATGGCCGCGCTCTTGGGCGCCGTGCCTTTGGCGATCGGGACGGGCGTGGGTTCGGAGCTGCGCAGGCCGCTGGGCATCACGATCATCGGCGGGCTCGTGCTCAGCCAGATCCTCACGCTCTATACGACGCCGGTGATTTACCTGGCGTTCGACCGGCTGGCCACCATGCTGCGCCGGGGCTCGCGAGAGCCTGCGGATGAGAACGCCCAGTTTGAAGACCACACATGAGCCTGTCGACTCCCTTCATCCACCGGCCCGTCGGCACCACGCTTTTGACCGTGGCGGTCATGCTGGCCGGAGGGTTGGCGTACACGCTGTTGCCCGTGGCTCCGTTGCCGCAAGTCGATTCGCCGACGATCCAGGTTTCCGCGTCGCTGCCGGGGGCCAGCCCCGAGACGATGGCCTCGGCCGTCGCGACGCCGTTGGAACGGCAGTTTGGCCGCATCGCCGGCGTGACGGAAATGACTTCGGCCAGCTATCTGGGCGCGACCAACATCACGCTTTCGTTCGAGCTGAGCCGCGACATCGACGCCGCCGCGCGCGACGTGCAAGCCGCCATCAACGCCGCCAGCGGGCAATTGCCGCCCAACTTGCCGGACAATCCCCGCTATCGCAAGGTCAATCCCGCGGACGCCCCCATTCTCATCCTTGCGCTCACGTCCAAGACTTATACCAAAGCGCGGATGTACGACGTGGCGGCCACGATCTTGCAGCAAAAGCTCTCGCAAGTGCCCGGCGTCGGACAGGCGTTCATCGGCGGCGGGGCATCGCCCGCGGTCCGCGTCGAGGTGAATCCGACGATCCTGAATAAGATGGGACTCGGACTCGAAGAAGTTCGCACCGCGCTGGCGAACTCGAACGCCAATCGGCCTAAGGGTCAGATTTCCGACGATCGACACTCCTGGTCGATCAGCACGACCGATCAATTACTCAATTCCAGCGACTATCACCCCGTGGTTGTCGCCTATCGAAACGGCGCGGCGGTGCGGCTGGGAGACGTGGCCACGATCACCGATGGGTTCGAGGATGTCCGCACGGCCGGCATTTTCGACGGCGAACCCTCGATTACGCTGATCATCTTCCGCCAGCCGGGCGCGAATATCATCGAAACGATCGACCGCGTCCGCGAGCTGCTACCGCAGTTGCAGGCCCAGATTCCGGCCGACATAAAGCTGTCGGTCGCCATGGACCGCAGCGGCACTATTCGCGACAGCGTCCGCGACGTGCAATTCACGCTGATGGTCTCGATCGGGCTGGTGATCCTGGTCGTGTTTCTGTTCCTACGAAACTTGCGGGCCACGTTCATTCCCAGTGTCGCCGTGCCCGTGTCGCTGCTGGGCACGTTCGTGATGATGTACGTGTGCGGCTACAGCGTCGACAACTTATCGCTGATGGCGTTGACGATCGCCACGGGCTTTGTCGTCGACGACGCAATCGTCGTTATCGAAAACATCACTCGGCACTTGGAAGCAGGGGCGGGGCCGCTCGAGGCCTCGCTGTTGGGCGCCAAGGAGATCGGTTTCACGGTCGTTTCGATCAGCGTATCGCTCGTGGCGGTCTTCATTCCAATTCTGCTGATGGGTGGAACCGTCGGGCGGTTGTTTCGCGAATTCGCGGTTGTGCTCTCGGTCGCGGTCGCCGTGTCAATGGTTGTATCGCTCACGACTACGCCCATGATGTGCGCGGTGTTGCTCAAGCGGGCTCGCGACGAGCGGCATGGCGCGCTGTATCGGGCCAGCGAGAAGGTCTTCGACTGGATTCTCGCCGCCTACGAAATGACGCTTATCCGTGTGCTGCGACATCCGCGGATTACGATGCTTGTGTTGTTCGCGACGATTGGTTTCACGATCTACCTGTACGTCATCATTCCCAAGGGTCTCTTTCCGCAACAAGACACCGGCCGCGTGACAGGCACGATTCAGGCCGATCAGGGGACTTCGTTCCAACAGATGGAGAAACTCCTGGTGAAGTTCTCGGCGGTCGTGAGCGAGGATCCGGCCATCGACGGCGTCATCGCCTTTACCGGCGGAGGAGGAGGTGGAGGCGGCAGCGCCGGCAATACGGCTCGCATGTTCGCCAACCTCAAGCCACTCGAAGAACGTAAGATGAGCGCCGATCAGGTCATCGCCCGGCTGCGCGCCAAGACTTCCAAGATGTCGGGGGCCAGTCTGATCATGCAGCCGGTGCAAGATATTCGCATCGGCGGTCGGGCCAGCAGCGCACAGTTCCAATACACGCTGCGCGGAGACAACCTCGAGGACCTCAACGAATGGGGTCCCAAGATGCTGACCGCGATGCGCAAACTGCCGGAAATTGTCGACGCGATCAGCGACCAACAGAACCGTGGGCTGCAAGTCGCGCTCACCATCGATCGCGAGGCTGCCACGCGATTGGGCATCTCGCCACAGCGGATCGACGAAACGCTGTACGACGCCTTCGGACAGCGGCAAGTGTCGACGATGTACAAATCGCTCAACCAGTACCGCGTGGTTATGGGAGTCGACAAGGAGTTTTGGCAGAATGCCGATGGACTGAAGTACCTGTACGTGCGCGGCGCGAACGGTGCCCAGATCCCCTTAAGCTCTATCTGCAAATTCGAGCGCACCAACACGCCGCTGTCGGTGAATCACTCAGGGCAGTTCCCCTCGGTAACGATGTCGTTCAATCTCGCACCCGACGTTTCGCTGGGCAATGCCGTCGAAGCGATCGACGATCTGAAGGAAACGATGAACCTGCCGGAGTCGATCAACGGCAGTTTCGCCGGCACGGCCCAGGCGTTCCAGGCGTCGCTGAGCAGCCAACCGATCCTGATTCTTGCGTCGCTCGTGACCGTCTACATCGTGCTGGGAATGCTCTACGAAAGCTACGTCCACCCGATCACGATCCTTTCGACGCTGCCCTCGGCCGGCGTGGGAGCGCTCTTGGCGCTGATTTTGTGCGACACGGAACTGAGCGTCATCGCCATGATCGGCATCATTCTGCTGATCGGCATCGTCAAGAAAAACGCGATCATCATGATCGACTTCGCGCTCGACGTCGAGCGGCGGCTGGGCCTCGCGCCGTACGACGCGATCCTGCAAGCCTGCGTGCTGCGCTTCCGCCCGATCACGATGACGACGATGGCCGCACTCTTGGGCGGCCTGCCGCTGGCGCTAGGAACCGGCAACGGCGCTGAGCTGCGCCGACCCTTGGGCATCGCGATCGTGGGCGGCTTGATCTTCAGCCAACTGCTGACGCTTTATACGACGCCGGTGGTTTACTTGTACCTCGATCGATTTCGATTGTGGTGCAAGGGGAAGTGGAGCAAGAAGGCGGTGCGAGAGGAACTGCCGGCGATTTCGGAAGTGGTGTAGAAGCATTGATGGATGGCAATTCGTCGAAAGTCGATTCCTTAAAAGGAGAGGCAAAGTTGACAGTGCCGCACTTGGCCGTGAGAATGCGATGGAACCGAACCGCACTTCTCAGCCTCGGAGGCGAATCATGCGACTTATTTTCACGTTTCCGGTACTTGCCGTATTGTTTTTTCTCTCGGCAACAGCCGCGGCGGAAGGACTGATCTATCAACTCCCAGACGACGGTGCGTGGGTCCGTTTCGAGGTCAATGGAAAAGGACTTAGACCCGACGGCACGGAGACAGTTACCGTGAAAGGAACCCAGACGATATCGTCCGTTGGGCAAACAGTCGTTAAAGACGAGAAGTGTCGATGGATCGAACTTCAGTCACAAATGACTTTCCAACGTGCCGGTGCAGCGGCTGGCAAGCAGGATGAGATCATTAAACTCCTTGTCCCAGAAAAGTATCTGAAAAAAGGGGAGAACCCGCGAGACTATGTTCTCAAGGCATTTAAAGGTGCATCAGCGGAGACGATTCGGGAAATCGATCTAAAGGGCGACGGCGCTCGTGAAATACAGAGCTTGGACGAGGTATTCCACCCAGCGTTGAAGGACGTCTCGCAGTTGCCGGCCACGACGATTAAGACAAAACAACAGAGTTGGTCTTGCGAGGGATCAAAAGGTAAAGCCACGAGCGATGGCACGACATTCACGACCGAAACACGTGTCAACAATAAAGCGCCATTCGGTGTTGTCACGTACAAATACCAGAAAGAGCGCAGTCGAGACAACAAACCACAAGGATCGCGAATAATGGAGTGGAAGTTCGTTGAATCCGGGAAAGGGGCCAAGAGTGCCGCACCAGACGCAAAGTAGATGCGGACGGAGCGGCCGCGGCCGACGCGCTCTTTTGCCGAAGGTGCGCGGAACGACACGCCCGTTGCAGCTGGTGAAATCTGGGAGCCGCGTTTGGCCCGAGAAAAAATGCTCCCTTGCAAGGTAACACCCCGCCATGATCCCCACCCTCTTCTCCGTTAGCTACGCCGGCTATTGGGGCCAGCATCGATTGACGATTCCGCAGTTCTTTCGCAAGGCAGCCGAGCTGGGATATCGGGCCGTCGAGATCGGCGGGAAGCGGCCGCATCTTTCGGTGCTCGATTGTAACTCGGAAGCTGCCCTTGATGCTCTGCGAGGTCAGGCCGCGGACGCCGGGGTCGAGATTGCCACGATCGCCAGCTACACCGACTTTACCGCGGGCCGGTCGACGGCCGACGTGCCGCTGGTCGAAATTCAACTGGCCTATGTCGCGCAGCTTGCCCGCATGGCTCGGCACTTGGGCGCGAAGATCCTGCGCGTCTTCAGCGGCTACTCGTCCGAGGCGGCAGATTATCCGAGCGACTGGAATCGCTGTGTGGCGGCCCTACGGGAAGCGGCAAAGATCGCCGCCGACGAAGGCATTATCCTCGGCCTGCAGAACCATCACGACGTGGGCATCACGGTCGCGGCCTTTGAGGAGCTGCTCGACGACGTGGATCACCCGAACCTGAAAGCCATGTTCGATCCCTGGTCGGTTGCGCTCACGGGCGGAGACCTGCAAGAAGCCGCCCGCCGTCTCGCTCCTCGCATGGTGCAAACCACGCTGGCCGACTACGTCCGCTTCGAGCGCTTCGCCTATCAGCCCAGTCTGGTGAACTACCGAAAGCTCGACCCGCCTGCGTTGCGGGCCGTGCCGCTGGGCGAGGGGTTTATCGATCAATCGGCCTTCTTTGCCGGTTTGCGTGCCGGCGGCTTTAAGGGCTACGTGGCCTATGAGATGTGCTCTCCCCTGCGGGGCGGCGGCAGCGAGGAAAACCTCGATGCGGCAGCCCGCACGAGCCTGGCTTGCATCCAGCGGCTCATCGGCACGTGATCGCGTTGGACGCGACCCTTTTCCGGCCGTGTGGGGTTTAAGGACGGGGAATTCTGAGTGGATTGCCACAAATCATTTGCCGTCAATCCTTTGTCATAGTTAAAGGCATTTGTCATAGTTCACAGGAGGAGACGGCTATGCGAACCACAACCGGGCTGACATCGCAGCGAACGAATTGGCAGGTACTTCGAGCGGCACTGGGCGTCGCCGGATGGGCCATCGCCGGGTTGGTCGTCGTCGGATCGACCGCGGCGCATGCTCAGGACTGGCCGCAATGGCGGGGTACGAACCGCGATGGCAAGGCCACTGGGTTCAAGGCCCCCGAATCTTGGCCCAAGGAGCTGAAACAGCAGTGGAAGATCGAAGTGGGCGACGGTGTGGCCACTCCGTCTTTGGTCGGCGACAAGCTCTATGTCTTCACGCGGCAAGAAGGCAAGGAAATCGTTCGCTGCCTCAATGCCTCCACGGGCGAGGAGCTGTGGCAAGACAAGTACGATGCCGAAGCCGTCCGCGGCGCCGCCTCGGGGTTCTCCGGTCCCCGCAGCTCGCCGACCGTTGCCGCTGGCAAAGTTATCGCGTTTGGCGCTCAGGGAACGCTCTCCTGCTACGCGGCCGACATGGGCAAGCTGCTCTGGCGCAACGATGACTTCCGCGGCGAGGTGCCCCGCTTTGCGGTCTCCAGTTCGCCGATTGTCTTGGAAGGCCTCTGCATCATTCAATATGGCGACGAACGCGATGGCGGCGTGATTGCCTACGACCTGGAGTCGGGCAAGGAAAAGTGGAAGTGGGCCGGCAATGGCCCTGCCTATGGATCGCCCGTACTGATGACTGTCGACGGAGTGCAAGCCGTCATCACGCCCACGGCCGACAAAATGGTCGCCTTGGGGGTCGCCGATGGCAAGCTCCTGTGGGAAATCCCTTACACACAGGGCCGATACAACGCCGCGACTCCAATCGTCAGCGGCAAGACGCTCATCTATGCGGGACCGAACAAAGGCACCACCGCCGTCAAGATCGCCAAGCAAGGCGCAGATCTCGGGTCCGAAGCGCTGTGGGCCAACCCCGATAACTCGGTCCAATTCAACACGCCCGTGCTGCGCGACGGTATGGTTTATAGAATCTCAGGTCTCAATAGTCTGTTCTGCGTCAACGCCGACGACGGACAAACGGTCTGGACGGCCCCGCTCGGCATGAAGTCGCCCGACGACCCGAAGAAAGCCGAAGAACCAAAAAAAGAAGACGATGCCGGCAAGGGCCGCCGACGCGGTCGCGGGATGGGTCGCGGCGGCTACGGTTCGGTCGTGGACGCGGGCTCGATCCTCGTTGCCCTGACTCCCAGTGGCGAGATGACCGTCTTCGAACCGGGCAAGGAGTTCAAGCAGCTCGCGACGTACAAGGTCGCCAGCGAGGGCACCTACGCGTACCCCGTGCTGTCGGGCAATCGCCTGTTCATCAAGGACAAGGACTCGATTGCACTCCTGACGACGCAGTAGCGGTCTCCTGCGTGGTGCATGGAACGCAAAGAACAGGTGCCATGCCCACTGCGGTACTCCGCAATGGGCATGCCGCCACACGTTCCAACATGCTCACGCGAGCGTGAGCATGGCACCCCGAACCGGCGTGTTCGGCCGCCTTTTCCGCCTGTTCGTCTGCCAATTTCAGCGCTTGCGGCCGCGCGTGCGCGCAATCACAATGCGGTATCGCCGTCGGCTGGCAGCCGACGGGTAATCGATTGCGCCGCTCCATATCGGGCAATACAGTTGGAACCTAAATCCTGGGCATGTAAAAGGTTCATACGATGACTACATCTCAGCCGCTCTTGCACGGCCTTTCCGGCGGCGCCAAGAGTGTTGCGTTCGTCCTGTTGTTGCTCGCGTCGCACGTTCCACAAGCTGCGTTCGCCGTCAACAAAGAGTGGGACGGCTCGTCGAGTTTGGACTTCAACACGGCTGCCAACTGGACGCCCAGCGGCGTGCCAACAGCCGACGATGAGGCATTCATCCGTGTACTGGGCGCGAACGTCTCGATGTCGGGCGGCGTCGGCGTCAGCAATCTGACGGTTTCGGGCGGCAGCAAACTCTCGACCGCCGGTCATCTCTTGTTCGTCAACGGAACCATCATGCTGAGTGAGGATGCGGGAACCGTCAGCCTGACGGTTCCCGCTGGGCCACTGGGAGTGGACATCGACACTGATTTTCTCACGGTCGGCGGCAACGCCGAACTGATCATGGCTGGCGGAGTGGTACAGGTCGACGCGCGGGTCTCTATGGCGGTGACAGGGACGATTCGAGGTTTTGGCACGATCGAGATGACGACCTCGAGCCTCGTGCCCGAGTTTCAAAATGACGGGCTGATCGACGTCAGCGGCGGAACCTTAACGATTCGCCGGGGCCTCCCGTCGAGCAACATGCGCATCGATCTGGACGGCACGTCGGACAACGGCGACGTCACGGTCTCTACCGGCACCAGCAGCCTGGTGATTGACGGTCCCCTCAAGGATGCCATGAACGGCACGGTGAACGTTGGCGATGGCAACACGATCACGTTCAGCGAAGGTTGGACGCTGGGCAACGCCGCCGCGCCGGCGCCCAAAGGAGTGCTCAACATGACGGGCGGAGCCGCCGGCCCCGCGACGATCTCCGGCTCGCTCAGTACGATCTCGGGCATTGTCAATGCGATGCCAGGCCTGGAGCGGTTCACCAGCGAAGTGTTGTTCACGGCGTCGGCCGAAGTGGGCCTGTTTCCCGGCGGAACGTTGAGCATGGCCGGACCGACAACTTACGACGGCGGCTTGTTCACCGGCGGCGGGCAGCTTTCGCAAGACGCCAATGCCACGGTGCTCACGTCCACGCTCATGAATATCGGCGTTTATGACATGGACGGCTTGGAAACGTCGCACGTCACGATCGCCAAGGATGCAACGCTGACTCTGCGCTTGGAAACGCTCGACGATGCCAACAACGTCTTCAACGGCACGCTCTCGATCAATGGCGGCGCGATCAGCGTCGAAGTCGGATCGAACCAATGGCAAATGGCCGGGACATTGAATCTTATCGAAACCGGCGGCGCCCCGGCCCAGGTGCTCGGCGAAACCATGCAAGTCCAGGGCGCGGTCAATGTCAGCCGATCCAGCCGCATTTCCAGCCCAGTCGAATTCCTGGCCGGCGCAAATGTTCACGTGAACGCCGAGGCCGACCGTTTGGAATTGGCAGGCGCAACCAGCTTCGCCGGCGGCTCGTACACGGGCGCGGGCGCGCTGCAGATGAATGGCCCGGTGACCGTGGCCAGCAATACGACGGTTTCCACGGGCGTCTTCGATCTCGACGGCGCCGCGGAGACGACGGTCACCAATATCAGCGCCAATGCCAAGCTCACGGTCAACATCGGCAGCTTCGAGGACGGCGGAGAAAACACGCTCAATGGCTCCATGAACCTTAACGGCGGCAAGCTCGATGTCTCGGTGGCGGCTGGCGCTTGGGTCATGCGCGGCCCGCTCAATCTTACGCAAAGCGGCGCGGCGATCCCGCAGATCAGCGGAAACACCATGGGCGGCCATGGCCTGATCACCGTCAACGGCATTGCCGAGATTCTCGCGCCACTCGTTCAGGTGACGGGCGGCGGAATCCAGGTGCCGTCGGCAGGCTCGAACCTGCGACTGCACAACGCCTCGCTGCAGGGACCCGTTACCGGCTCGGGCACGTTGACGCTCAACGGCCCCACGACGGTCCCTTTGATCGTGGCGATCAATTGCACCACGTTCGACTGGGACGGCGATACGGAGAACTCCGTCACAACGATCGGGCCCGGCGCGTTCTTCACGGTCGGCGCATCGCAGTTGGAGGACGACGGCGGCGGCTACGACGGAACCACAATCATCGGCAACGCGGCTAGGCTGAGGTTCATCGTCGCCACGACCTGGGCTATTAATACCGGCACGCTGCGCATGCAGGGGCCAACGACGGAATTCAGCGGCACGGCCGATCTTGTCGTCACTTCGAGCTTGGGGAAGATCGAGGGCACCGGTGTCATCGCCGTCGACGTAACTACGGCCGGCAAGACGAGCCCTGGCCTGCAGACCGGCACATTAAATATTGCCGGCAATTTCACGCAGCAGGCAACCGGACTGCTGCAAATCGAGCTCGGCGGCACGGCCGCCGCGGCATACGACCATCTCGACGTGTTTGGCGCCGCCTCGCTAGCCGGCACGCTCGACGTCGATTTGATCGGCGGGTTCAGGCCCAATCCCGGCGACCAGTTCACGGTGCTGAATTTTAATTCTCGCGTGGGAGACTTCAGCGCCTACACGGGCATGAACCTGGGGAGCGGATTGATATTGATGCCGGTCTTTTCGGCAAACAGTTTAACACTGGTCGCCACGTCGTCGTCGCTGCAGGGAGACGCCAACATGGACGGCCTGGTCAACATCTTCGACATCAATCTCGTCTCGTCCCAATGGGGCACGACGGGCCCGGCCGGCGACGTCAACGGCGACCTGGCGGTCAATATCTTCGATATCAACCTGATCAGCGCCAACTGGTCACCCACCGGCAGCGCACAGACCGTGCCCGAACCGTCGTCCCTCGTGCTCGGAGCCATCGCGCTCTTGGGACTTGCCGGGGGCGCTTATTGGAAACGACGGACTCAGAAGCTCTAACTCTACTGCGCGGGAATGGCGAAATCTGAGGATCCGCGCGGCGACTAATGGAATCCGGTCGTATCGCTGGATTCGGCGACCACTTCCGGTTGCGGCGACTCGTCCGGCGACGGTTCGACATCGCTGCCGTCTAAGCGTCCATAGTTGCGCAACTGCGGCACGAGCGCTGCCAGCACGATCACGACGATAATCGTGCCCACGCCGCCGCTGACCACGGACAGTGTAGCGCCGATTGCCCCGCCGCCCAGCAATGCGGCGACCGCCCCCGACTCGAACGCGCCCAGCTCGTTCGAGGCGCCGATGAACATGCTGTTGACGGCCGAGACGCGCCCCCGCATTTCGTCGGGCGTGAGCAATTGCACCAGAGTATGTCGGACGATGACGCTAATGTTGTCGAGCGCACCGGTGAGAAAGAGCATGGCGAGCGACAACCAGTACCAGCGAGAGAAACCAAACACAATGGTTGCGACGCCAAAACCGGCCACCGACCACAACAGCGCGCGGCCTGCATGCTCCATGGGTCGGCGATGCGCGAGGGAGAAACCCATCAACAACGCACCGATGGCCTGCGACGCCCGCAACCAGCCCAAGCCGGCCGGCCCCACGCCAAGGATCTCGTCCGAGGCATACACGGGCAACAGGGCCACGGCGCCGCCCAGCAGCACGGCGAACATATCGAGCGCCATCGCGGCAAGCAGGATCTTCTTGCGCCACACAAATTCGACGCCCGCGACCAGACTCTTCAGCGTGGCGGCCTGCACGGGCGGCGTGGAGATCAATCGCCGCACTCCCAAGAGCAGCCCGCAAAACGAGATCGCCATAAAGGCATTCAAGATGTACACCAGCGAGTAGCTGCCAAACTTCCACACCAACATCCCACCGAGGACCGGGCCGGCCGCGGCCGCCATTTGGAAGGTACCCGTGCTCCAGGTCACCGCGTTGGCAAATACAGGCCGAGGCACGATCTGCACTAACAGAGAGGCCTTGGCCGGTTGATGAAACGCGCGCGCCACGCCGATAGCCAGCACGCAGGCGAATACCGCAAGGATCGACCCTTGCACGTAAGAGATCCATGCCAGGCCGATCGAGGCCAGCGCGATGGCTCCCATGGCGAGTATGACAATCGCTTTGCGGTCAAAGCGGTCGGCCACGTGGCCGGTGACAAGCGTCAAGAGAATGACCGGCAGGACCTGCACCAAACCGATCAACCCCAAGGCCATGGTCGAGTCGGTGCGTTCGTACACTTCCAACTCGACCATGACAATCTGCATTTGCAGACCCATGGTCGAGAGAAAGTTTCCTGTCAGGTAAAGACGGAAGTTGGCGAACCTTAGCGCGGCATAGGGATCGTGCTCGCCGAGGGCGACCGCGGCGTTTGAATTGGAATGCTCGGTCGTCATTAAGACGTCTGGCACATACTCCCAAGAGGAGCGGGCCGGGATGAGGGTGTCCGTGGTGCAAAGACGTAGGATTCGCCGGCACAGTACCGCAGTCTGCTCTGCTGCTTCACTGGCACGTGCCCCAGTAACTGTGAAAACCGGCCTTCGTTCCACCAAATGCTAGAACGCAGGCCGGGTTTAATCCAGGCCAACCTTTGGCCCGAGGCAGCCGCCTCAATGAAAATCCTGCCTGCCAGCCCGGAAATACAGTGGTCTGAAAGCCTGCGGCCATCTCTAGTCCAGGCCAATTGTTGCCGGGTGCAAGTCGCGGTTTGCGCGATACGTTCATGCCGGGGCACGATGCCAAAACGACTCCCGTGCGTCCGACGAAGTAAGCATCTCCGGGGCACCCAAAGGCAATCGCTCACGCACTCGATCCGTCTGCTATCGATGCGGCTTCAACCGGCCCACCCGTTACTTCGTTTTGGGCTGTGTCAGGTCTTCATCGGCCCAGGCAATCGTGTAATAGCCCACCTGCATCTCTTCCCACGTCTGCAGGCCGAAGCGGACGGCCTTATTCGGGTCGGGGTTGTAGACGTTGGCCTCTGAGTTGTCGAAATGGCCCGTGCATAACAGCGTCGTCCCCTTGGGCAGCAATTTCGGCTCGACCAAATCGTAGCGCAGTTGCCAATTGAAGTCGTAGTGCGGCACGTCCAACAAGACTTCTCGGGTTTCGTCGGGATAGATGGCCTCGAAGCGGAACGATTTGCCGCGGTAGTGCATGTGCGGAAACAGATTCAACAGCAGCATGTCGCGGCTGAAGCTGACTCGCGAAACGACCTCATAGTTGTCGGCGTGGGGCGGAATCTGAAAGCCCGAGTTGATCGCCATGCCATACTGCACGCGCTTTTTCACCTTGGCGGCGTCGGCGAACTTGAGCCCGACGTAGCTCAGGTCATCCTGCGCGGTGCCGTTAGGCGTGTAGTGCATTTGGATGATGAACTTCGACCCCGCCTTGACTCGGGCTGCCATGCCGTCGGGGTACTTCCAGGGAGGCATACCGGGCGCGTACACGGCAAGATTTTGCCCCAACGCTTGGGCTTCTTCTTCGCTGCGCAGCTTGACGCCCGGCGGCACCGTGAACAACACGATGTGATGCACGACGGCCGGATTTCCGGGCCGGGCTTCGGCCATGCTGACCCACACGTCCTCCTTCAGGTCCGGGTCGATCGTAAAGTATTTATAGTTCTCGGTCCCTTCCGCGGCCACGCGGTAGGGTTCTTTCATCTTGTACACGGCGTCGGGCTTGCCGATCCGCCAGCCGCGGACGAACTTGGGCGGCTCGGGCAGGTCGGCCGCGTCGCCGCGCGGGCAGCCGTTCTCGACCCATGTGTCGAGTTGCTTCTTCTCTTCGTCGGTAAGGCTGCAATCGTTGGAAAAGCGGCCGTGCTCGGGCGCCGCGAACCATGGCGGCATGCGGCCTTGCTTGACCACTTCGCAGATTGTGTCGGCCCAACCCACGACGTCGTCGTAATTCGTTAGTGCGAAGGGGGCCAGCTCCTTCTCGCGATGGCATTCGACGCAGCGGCGATTGAGAATCCGCGAGATTTGCCGCGAGTACGTCACATCGCCGTGAGGCTCGATTTTGCGAACCCGGCCGATAAGGCAGCCGGCCGCCTGCGTCTCGGGCTGGCTGACCGGCTTGCCTGCCAACAGCTCTTCGAGTGCCTCGTTCAGATCGCGTCGCGCGGCTTTCGTCCGCTTGCGACCGACGCCATTGGCATCGTCGATGCGTCCGCGGTAGCGGATCGCGCGGTCCTGATCCAGCACCACGACTTCGGGCGTTCGCGTGGCGCCCAGTTGGTCGGCCACGGCATTTCCAGTGTCCCTGAGAATCGGAAAGCCCAGATTGCACGTGCGCGCGAAGGTCGCGATTTCGGAGGGTCGGTCTTGCGCGTTGGAGTCGACGCCCAACACGGTCACACCCTGCGGTTCGTACTGCTGAGCCAACTCGTTCAGCCGCGGCACGTAGAGCTTGACCAACGGGCATTCGGCGCCGAGGAACACCAGCACGATCACCTTGCGGTTGGCCAATTCCGTCAACGAGCGACGGTGGCTATGAGAATCGAGCAAGGTGAAATTGTCGATCCGCTTTCCGATGAGCAGCTCCGCCGCTGGCGCGGGAGAGGCGGGAACTGTCAGGAAGGTTGCGGCGAGGACAGAGAAGTAGACAGCACAGCGACCAAAGGGCATGCGAATCCTCGAGTGACCAAAGAGGAGATCTCTGCCCGACGTGCGAATTCGTCGATTGTACCCAGGCTTACGACCGCCGCAACGAATAAACCGCTTGGCGGCGAGAGAATCGTGAAAGATCAGCGTGGAGTTGACGGCCGAAGCGCGCGGGACGTGCCATCGAACGCAAGCGTCACGGGCACTTCTCGCTAATTACCGCGATACGTCGGCTTATTTAGTCTTGGCAGTCGGAGACAGGTTGCGAGCGTATCCCAAAAATCCCTGTGCCTTTGACCAACCGGCGACAACCCACTCTTCTGGGGATAATCGCAAGGACGATTGCCGCTTGGCGAGGACGTCGTTCAGCTTTGTAGCCAGCTTGGGCTCTTGATCTCGCAGTTCCTTTTGAATCGTATCGCGCAGGCTGTTTCCTAACTCGTGCGCGGCGGCCCCTTCGAGCTTACTGACGCGCTTCAGATCGAAATCGGCCAATCGCAGCGAAACGGCCTTCACCTTCGGTTCGAGCGCCACTCCGGCCAAATACTTGCCCGACACCAGATGGGCCGCTAGCTCGCAGTCGAGCCGGGCTTCGATCGTGGTTTCCGCCTCGCTCATGAAATTGAGCATCTTGACCCCCTGCCGCCAGCGCTCCACGCGGGCCTCTCCTTGCAATCGGGCCGAGACAACCACTTGAAAAGCAATTCGGCCGGCCGACTCACGATGGATTTCACCGATACGAAGCTCGAGCTGATTCTTGGGATCGACAAGCGTCGCGCGGTATTTTTTCCAGAGGCCGTGGCGGACTTCCTTGGTCCGCTTTTCGACCAGCAACTTGCCGCCGTGCGTTTTGAACTTCAGGCCGGAAGTAACCCGCTTCGTTTGGCCCCAATCGTCGTGGTCCTCGAATTCTTCCGGCAGGCTTTCCAGGAGCAACTGTCGCAGGGCGGCCGAGAGCGATGGCTTTGCGACCGACTGCGCGGCCGGTGCGGCTGGTGCGGCCACGGTCGAATGGACCGGGGGAAATGCGGTGTGAGGAGTGGGCCGAGCGGCGACGATCGGAGTTGCCGACTGAGCATCGGCATGGCGCGCAATGATCCAAAGCAATACAAGGGTTAATGCGACGAGCGGCCAGCGAGCCGATCCGTGCCGACTCCAGGAATTGCTAGTTGCATGCATGCCACACCCAAAACCGCCTGTCGAACAACCGCAGCGCCGTAACTTTATGGTCGCGTATCCAGTATCTTCGGCCTGCGCTGGCATGACGGCTCGCAATTTCTGGCTTCACGTTCGTAAGAATTACAACGGATGCCGCCAGACCGTTCGCTCATCGGCCTCAAAAACCGCGGTTCTGGTTTAATATGCAAAACGGGTGCCGAGCGGCTAGTGATCTACGTTGGGTGCCAGCGACTGGGTTCCAACGCCCTGAGCGAAGCGAAGGACGAGGTGCGCTGCCAAACCACGCCCTTCGGTTTTCAGGGACGTGCCACCCCACGCCGTTTGCTGATTCACTCTTTGTCCCAAGCCGGCTTCCGCCTGGCCAAAAACGCCGCGATGCCTTCGCGCAGCTCTTCGCTTTCCCAGCGGTCGGCCAGGCCTTGGGCCGTGTAGGCGATGTTCGCTGGCGTGTCGTGCGTGCTGACATACTGAATCAATCGTTTGCAGGCCGCGACGGCTTCGGGCGCGCACTTCAAGCACAAGCTCACCACGCGTTCCACGGCAACGTCCAAATCGCCAGCCGCCACGGACTCTGTGAGCAACCCGTAGCGGACCGCGACTGCGGCGTCCATCTCCGTGGCGTTGACCATCACGCGGCGGGCGTTCGCCACGCCAATCCGGGCCACGACATACGGCGAAATCGTGGCCGGCATCAACCCCAGCCGGACTTCCGTAAGCTGAAACCTCGCGGTGTTGACGCCAATGCCCGAATCGCAAATGGAAATCAGCCCCAGTCCACCGCCAAATGCCGAGCCGTTGATCCGCCCGACGACGGGCTTCGGCAGCGCATCGAGCTCGGCCAGCGTTTCGGCCAACTCCGTGGCGTCGGCAACTCGCTCCGGGCGCGAGCGGGCGGCCTGCTGCTGCATACCTTTCAAATCACCGCCGGCGCAGAACACGTCGCCAGAGCCTGTAAGCACGACGACTCGCACAGCATCGTCGGCGATCATCTGGGCCGCGGCCGTCCGCAATTCGCGGATCATTTGCTGCGACATCGCGTTTCGCGCGTCGGGACGATTAAGCGTGAGTCTGGCGACACCGCGGGCGTCGACATCGAGCGCGATGGTTTCAAAGTGAGGCATGGTGGAAAGTGAGGATGATTGTTGAGATCTAAACCGGCATCGTAACTCGATCGGTGCGTCGACGGATCGCTTTCGACCAAACTAAATCCATCAATTGCTGTCGGCAGGTCGACGCCGGCGGAAAACGTACGGCCTTCGCCGGTCAACACGACTGCCGTGGCGGGTGACGTTTCCTCGGCGTCAAGCGCCGCGATGAGCGCTTCGAGGAACTCGGTGCTCAGCGAATTGCCCTTGCCGCGGGCCATTCGCAAAATGGCGACGACGCCACGTTGTTCGCGTTGGATCATGCTTCGGCCTCTCCAAAACGCGTTGAAAACCGCAGAGGCGCCGAGCCGCGGAGGAAGAATTCAATTTGCGCTAATCCATCCGCACGTCGTAGTACGACTCGAGGATGGGGCCAGACCGATCTCGACGGGCGCGGATGCTCACGTATTCTATCCTCTGCGCCTCCGCGGCTCTGCGGTCATTTTCTGCTATGTAAACAATTGATTAGCGTGACGATGTTGTGTCCGCCTCGTAAATCAGATGCTTCGCCTGCCGTTCGCAAAACGCTTTCAGATCCGGCTGCCAGGCCGCTTCGAGATCTGCCGCCGACTTGCCGGCGAGCAGTCCGTCGAATGTCGCCTGGCTGCCGAGCAGTCGCATATATTCGGCGGATTTCCAAACGTTCGGGTAGAGCCGATGCAGGGTCGCGGCGATCTCCAGGCCGGTGCGCACGGGTTGGAATGTCGTGCGATCGAGCAGGATCATGCATACGCCCTGGCAGGGTTTGTTCGCGTGCGTGCTGCTGGTGGGAGTGAATCGCAACGGCAGAAACCGAATGCCCTGCAGTTTGGCGGCATTCAACTCTTCGGCCAATTTCAGGTCATCGATCCACGGTGCGGCGAGCACTTCGAACGGCGTTTCGGTGCCGCGGCCAACCGAGACGTTTGTCGTTTCCAGCAGGCCAATGCCCGGATACAAATACGCGGCCGTCGCGCTGCGCATGTTGGGCGACGGATTGATCCAGGCCAATCCCGTCGCGTCGAAATCATGAGACCGCCGCCAGCCTTCGACGGGAATGACTTGCAAGTCGAGCCCCAGGTGCAGCTCGTCATTGAAAAGCCGGGCCAGTTCTCCCACGGTCATGCCGTGCCGCACCGGCAACGCATGAAAGCCGACGAACGATTCGCGGCCGGTGTCGAGCATTGGGCCCTCGACCTTCTGACCGCCGAGAGGGTTTGGCCGGTCGAGCACGACGAAACGGATCTTCTGCTCAGCAGCGGCCTGCATCGCCATGCCTAGCGTCGAAATGTAGGTGTAGAACCGCGTGCCGATGTCCTGGATATCGAATACGAGCGTATCGACGCCGCGCAAACTTTCGGCCGTGGGCCGCCGCGTCGTGCCGTACAGGCTAAAGACAGGCAGCCCGGTCGCCTCGTCGCGAACATCGCCGATGTTCGACGTGTCCAATTTGCCGGCAATGCCATGCTCGGGGCTGAACAGGACGACGAGATTTACTTCGGGCGCGGCGCGCAAAAGTTGCGCAGTGCTCTTGCCGTTGCGGTCGCGGCCCGTGTGATTCGTGATCAGTCCCACGCGGCGACCGGCAAGTTGGCGAAAGCCGTCGCGAGCCAACACGTCGATGCCCGTTAGCACTGGCGCCGCCGGCGGTGGCGAGAGGTCTGTGATCGCTGCGCCGGCAATCGTGCCTATCTGGCCGGCCAGCCGGTTGACTTCGCCCTTGCCGGCCGGGTGCAATCGATTGGACAGAAAGACGACCGACAGATCGAGCCGCGGGTCGATCCACAGGACCGTGCCCGTAAAGCCGCCATGGCCGAAGGCCCGCGGGCTGCACAGCTCGCCGCGATTGATCGAGTAGCCGCTGCGCATGTCCCAGCCCAGGCCGCGGAGCTTGCCGGCAACGTCGCGCGGCAGGGTCATTTGTTCGACTGTGTCGGCGGCCAGGACTCGCGCCCCGCCATACTCACCGCGGCCAAGCATCATTTGCGCGTACACGGCCAAATCTTCGGCGGTCGAAAAAAGTCCCGCATGCCCGGCGACGCCTCCCAGGTGAAATGCGCGGGGGTCGTGGACTTCGCCCTGGATCCATTTCTGATCGCGCGCTTCGGTGGGCGCGGCCCGCTCTCGTAGCGCATCCGGCGGCAAGTAGCCGGTCTCGCTCATGCCCAGCGGGCGGAAGATATTGTCGCGGGCAAACTCATTGACTGGCTGACCCGAAACGCGACGCACTAACTCGCCCAGCACTAGGTAGCCCACGTCGGTGTACACGAACTTGCTGCCCGGCGGGTACTGAAGTTTGAGCACGTCGATGCGTTGCCAGGCCTTCACGGAGCCGTCGAGATAATCCTTCACGGCGTTGTCGGGCAGAAGGCCGCCCTGGTGCGTGAGCAATTGCTCGATCGTGACCTTGTCTTTGCCTTGCTGCGCGAACGAGGGCAAGTACTTGGCAACGGGTTCGTCAATGCGCAACTTGCCACGCTGGGCAAGGATCATCACGCTGGTGGCCGTCGCGATGGGTTTGGTCAGCGACGCCATGTCGAAGACCGTGTCGGTGGTCATCGGCAAATGCGTGGGCTCGATCCGTCGATTTCCGAAGGCACGGAAGTACGCGATTTTGCCGTGACGCGCGATCAGCACCACGCAGCCCGGCAGGCGTTTGGCCTCAATGGCTTGCGCGACCAACGGCTCGATCCAGGCCAGCCGCGCGGGGTGCATGCCGACGTCCGCCGGTTCGGCCCGCGGCAGCTTTGGTGGAGACGCGAGCGCAAGCGTGCCGTACTGCGCAATGACTGCGCAGGCAACTACTGCCGTCAGGATTCGAGGTCGATAACGCATTGAGTGATTGCCATTGAGTGATTGCCGATACTACTAGCACACTTACCTGAACGCGTATGTTTCCCGAGTCACGATTTCGCTGGACTGCGACCAATCCGGCTCGCTGCCAGGCCAATCAATAGCGTCGTCAGCGATCCAACCACAGTGTACCAGTTGCTATTGAGACGTGTGAACGCCGCCACGTAACTGACCGCGGCCAGGCCTCCGACGAGTCCCACGAGCGCCGCCGGCTGCGTGGCCTGTCGCGAGAAAATCGCCAAGAAGAACAAGCCCAGGATCAATCCCCAGGCGAAGCCGGCGATGGTCAGAACTCGCTCGACGATACTTGGACCTCGCGGCTTTTCAAGCTCCGCTGATCCGCTGGGTGCATGAACGGCTGGCTGCGTGCCATCCACGCGGCGGTCCGACGACAATTCTACCGCCGCAATGGCGACGCCGATCTGGACGACTCCAAAGAGCAGAGTTGCCATTCGGCTTAGATACAATAGATGCCGGTCCGACGGGCGCGATTTCCAAAGTGGCAAGTAAAAGTCGCTGATCAAGGCGGTCGCGGACGAGTTGAGCGAGCTGGAGAGAGTTGACATGGCGGCGGAAAACACGGCGGCCAACAGCAACCCCACCGCGCCGACTCCCATTCGCTCGACGATAAACGCCGAGAAAACTTCGTCGTTGCGGGCGAACGGCTGAGCGGGCGGATACTCGTCGTAGAAGCAGGCCAGTCCGACGCCAATCAATAGAAACAGCGCGAACTGAGCCAGAACGACAATTCCGCTCAGACCCAGCGCCAAGCCTGCTTCCCGCTGGCCACGCGCGCCCAGATATCGTTGCACCATCATCTGGTCGGCGCCGTGGGTGCCCATTGTCAGAAACATGCCGCCGATCAGTCCGGTCCAAAACGTCCACGTCCCACGGGTCAGACTGAACGAGAAATCGAAAAGGCGAAACTTGTCGTGAGCGTGGCCGAATTCGACCAGTTGCGACCAGCCGCCGGGCAGGTTCGAGACGATCACATATCCGGCCAGCACCGCGCCGGCGATATAAATGACGAACTGCAGGCAATCGTTCCAGACGACCGACTTCATGCCGCCAAAGTAGGTGTAGACAATCGTCACTGCGCCGGAGAGCACGATCGAGGGCGTCAGATCCCAACCCAGCACGTGCTGCACGACAATCGCGGTAAGGAACAACCGCAGGCCGTCGCCCAGGTTCCTCGCGACGAGGAACACCAGCGACGCGACACGTTTGGTCGCGCCGCCGAAGCGTCGATCGAGCACTTCATAAGCCGTGAATAGTTCGCCGCGAAAGTACAGCGGCAAGAGCAGCCACACGACGAACAGCCGCCCGACAATCAGACCCAAGGCAAGCTGCAAGAAGCGGAAGTCGCCGTTCTTCGCGTCGAACGCCAGGCCCGGCACGCTGAGAAAGGTCACGGTGCTGGTTTCAGTGGCTACGATCGACAGCAGCACGGCCCACCAAGGAAGGTTCCGGTCTCCGAGAAAGTAGCTGGCGAGGTCGCGCTGCCCGCGCCCCACCCATAGCCCCAACGCGATGACCCCGGCAAAGTAGATTGCCACAATCGCCGCGTCGATCGAAGAGATGGCCAGAATCAAGTGTTTGCCGTGGATGTCACGAGGACAGTTTTTCCCTTGCGAACCAATTCAACGAGTCGCTGCGTTCACGCCGTTTGGTGTGGTGGCGATTCATATTAATTTCGGGGTGCCTGTGGTCGAACGAAGTGAGCCCACAGGCGCGTGCCAAACTGGGGATTCGCCGACCACGAATACGCGGTGCCCGTCAACCTCAGAAGGCACGCTGTTTGAACAATCTGGCCTCTCGATCACCGCGGCCGCACCGGCTGGAAGCGTTCCAGCGGCATGATGAGCGACGTCAGCCGGATGCCGAACTTGTCGCCCACTTTCACGGCCTCGCCCTGCCCTACGACTTGGCCGCCGACTTCCAGATCGAGCATCTCCTCGCATGACTTGTCGAACTGAATGATCGAGCCCGGCGCTAGTTCGACGATCTTGCCCACCGGCTGCTTTTTGGCGGCAAGCGTCACGGTGACTGGAACCTCGATGTGCAGCAGGCTGCGCGTGTAAATGGGCAGGTTTTCGACTCGAGCTGCCGTGCGAGCACGGCGAGGTTCGGCCGGTTTCGCGGCCGGGGCCGGTGTTGCCTTGGGGGGCGCGGATGGTGGTTCGCCTGCCGGCGCTGGCTGCTTTTTGGCCGCCGCCGGGGCGGGGCCGACAGTGATCGCGGGCTCGGCGGTTTCCTTGGGCGCTTCGTCCGCAAAAGTGAACGCATTGCCCGCTTGAGCCGCCGGCCAGACGAGGCTTGCGGTCTCCTGCTTGCCGCCCGATTTGAGCATCAGCGGCACCAGCGCCGCGCCGGCCGCGACGGCACATCGCTCGAACGCTTTGGCCAGGCTCGGCACATGAGATGCATTAAAATCCTCCGGCATGAACGCCTCGGGCAATACCAGCATGCCGAGCTCTTGGGCGAGAGTCGTCAGCTTACTTGTGCCGGAGGGATCGGGATCGCGATACCAGGCCGGCAACAATTCGCCCACCTCGGGCAACGCGAACAGCGCGGCGCTGGCACCCACCGACAGCACAACCAGCAGGCCGGGTCCGTCGAAGCCGGCCGGCATTGCGGCGGCATTGAACGTGCCGGCTTCGCCCACCGTGACCTCGACCGGCGCGTCGATCGTGCGGCCAATGCCCGATGAGATCTCCGCCGCGCCTACCTGACACGCGGCAACGACGTCAGCGACAATCGAGGGGTCAAAATCAGCCATAAGGTACGTTCCGAGGCGTATGTTTAAGGTGTGCGTCGGCTCGGGGTGGCACGCTCTGAGCGCAGCGAGGGGCGTGGACGATTTGCTGGCAGCACACCACGCCCTTCGTACCTCAGGGCGTGCCACCCCAACGCCATCCGCGCGCTCTGTTATCGGGTGAAAGCGCCGTCAAACTTTGCCCAGAACGTCCAATTCTCACCTAGCGGTTCGCGCTGGTTGGCCGCTTTCGGCCACTGTTCCGAGGTCAGTCGGGGGATATACTTAAGCAGTCGCTGGAGTGGGTAACCGCTTTTGCCAGGAAGGTGTCCAGACACCGCGTTGGTTCCAGCCACCCTGTTGCTCCGAGTTCACCCAGTTTCACACGCCCCTCGGGGAGACACGTCAGATGGTTGCCACCGTCGAAGAGCGTGCGGCGCCCCGATTCGAGCTCGCGCCGTACAAGTCGCTCGACAACGACACGCTCCGCCAGCGGATCATGGCGATCCGCCAGCAGATGGGGAGCCGGCTGCTGATCCTGGGACATCACTACCAGCAGGACGAAGTCATCGCCTTGTCGGACCTGCGGGGTGATAGCTACCAGCTCAGCAAAATGGCGGCCGATAGTGTCGACTGCCGGGCGATCGCCTTCTGCGGCGTACACTTCATGGCCGAAACGGCCGACATCCTGGTCAACCGACCCGAGCGGCTGGCCCAGCGGGGCGGTGTGCGGGTGCCCGTGGTGCTGCCCGATATGGCCGCCGGCTGTTCGATGGCCGACATGGCGATGATCGACCAGGTCGAGGCCTGCTGGGATGAGTTGGGCGAAGTGCTCGATACGTCCGACATCACGCCGGTCACGTACATCAATTCAGCCGCCAGCCTGAAAGCGTTTTGCGGTCGGCATGGCGGTATTGTTTGCACGTCGAGCAATGCCAAGGCCGTGCTCGATTGGGCCTTTGCCCGCACGAGCCGCGTACTGTTCTTTCCCGATCAGCACCTGGGCCGCAACACGGCGCTCGCCATGGGCATTCCGCTGGAACAGATGCCCGTCTGGGATCCCTACGCCGAAGAGCTCGGCGGCAACACGGCCGAGGCGCTCGCCGCCAGCCGCGTGCTGCTATGGAAGGGGCATTGCAGCGTACACCAGATGTTCCGGCCCGAGCACGTCGATCAGTTGCGCGCCAAGTTTCCGGGCATCAAGGTCTTGGTCCACCCCGAATGCACCCGCGAGGTGATGGCCAAGGCCGACATGTACGGCTCGACCGGCAAGATCATCCGAGATGTGGAATCTGCCCCGCCGGGCACGAAGTGGGCCATCGGCACCGAGTTGCACCTAGTGCAGCGGCTGAAGCAGGAGCATCCCGAGCAAGAGATTCACTTTCTCTCGCCGGTCGTGTGCATGTGCGCGACGATGTACCGGATTGATCTCGCGCACTTGTGTTGGAGCCTGGAGAACCTGGCCGCCGGCACGCCGGTGAATGTGATCGAAGTCGACCCAGACACCTCGCACTGGGCGCTGGTTGCCGTGGAGCGGATGCTGGATGTGAAGTAGCGACGGAGCATGCACGTCGGGTGCCGCTGCTGGCTTGTCCAGCAGTGCCCTGCACCAGTGGAAAGCCCTGCTTCATTCGCGCTGTTGGGCGAGCCAACAGTGGCACACGCTGGCCGTTTCGGTGCGTTGCTACGACTTCGCATCCACTCGCCGGCACCAGGCGAGAATCTCGGGCGTCGTCTTGGGCAATGCACCGCCTGGGGCTGCTGGAGCCTTCGCGGCGGGCGCCTTGATTGCAGGTGCTGCGGCAGGCGAATCTTCTTCTGCTTCGGCTTCCACCGGTGCAGGCGCCGCTTTGGCAGCCGGCGCGGCAGGCTTCGCGGGGGCTGCCGCTGGCTTGGACGCTGCGGCTGCCGGTGTGGTGGGAGCTGCCGTCGGAGCTGCGCCTGCTTTCGCACGTGCCGCAGCCAGAATATCAGCCGTGCTCATCTTCCCGCCGGTTGGTGCAGCGGCAGGTTTGGCAGCCGGCGCGGCGGGCGCAGGCTTTGCCGCGGGTGCAGCAGGTGCCGAGGCCGTTGGCGCAGCATCGCTTTTGGCTCTTGCCGCGGCCAAGATATCGGCCGTGCTGGGCTTCTTCTTTTCGCCTTCAGTGGCCGCAGGCGCCGCTTTCGGCGCGGCACCGGCTTTGGCCCGCGCGGCGGCCAAGATGTCGGCCGTTGACTGTTTCGCGGCACCAGCGGCCGGGACAGGCTTCGCAGCCGCGGGAGCGCTGGCGACGGCGGCTTTCGGCTTGGTGGCTGCCGGCGCAGCCTTGGCTTCGTGCTTTTCTTCAACCTTGGGGGGCGGCCTATCGACGACCTTCAAGAAACTCAGGTCGATGTCGTACCAGCCGATATTGTTGTAGGCGTCGAACTCGACGAGCGCGCGGCCGCTCATGTTGACCGTCTTCACGAGGCCCGTCTGGCCCCGAAAGCGGGCCAACTCGGGTCGGCTCGCATCGGCCACCACGTACTTGTCCGTGTATTGCAGCTTGAGCTGGTCGACCGCGTCAAACTCCATCGGAGTGATCGCTCCCGTTGGCAGATAGATAGGAAAGTCCGGCAGGCGGCAGTAGAAACACGCATTCTGTCGGATGGGGCCTGTGAAATCAAGGTCCGGCTGGCCGTAGACAGGTCAGTCGACCGCTGGCGCAGTCGCAAACTTCCAGCGAATCGTTCGCGGCCAAGAGCCGGCCAGATCGAAAATCGGACCGATCGAAATCAATGACGCTGACTCGCCAAGTTCGATCTTACTCGCCGCTTCCCCGGCGGCCAGTTGCAGAATCCATCGCTCGGCCAGACGCGCTTGCCCGTGCGTCGCATCGATCTCGAACGGTCCGTGCGGCAAATACTCGCTGCCCAGCCGAATCGGCGCCGTTGCGGTACGGCAGGCCACGTCGACGGTGAGCGAGCCCGCGGAGTCCAGCTCGAAGCTGGCCGACCAGTGGCTTTTGCCGGCCTTTCCCACCGTGAGCGCTACCTGCACTCCACCTGCGCGATGCTCGCAGTGGACTTCCTGCCACGGTGGGCTAACGGGCCAATCGTCGTTGGCCGCGCCTTCCACGGATTCGAGCAAGGGGGTGAATTTCCCCGCGTCGACTGCCATGATGCGATGCGCGTAGCGGTCGCCGAGCCGAATGAATTCGAGACGCAGACCGGCCGCTTCGAGAATTATCGGCGCACTCACGTCGCCGGACCCTCTTCGCTCACCCGCCAGCGCAGGTAGGCGTCCAAGAAGCCCTGGATGTTCCCGTTGAGCACGCTTTGGAAGCTGCCCACCAGGTAGCCCGTGCGGGCGTCTTTCACGCGCTGGTCGGGGTGCAGGAAGTAATTGCGGATCTGCGAGCCAAAGCCGGTCTTGACTTGCGAAGTGTACTTGGCTGCCTGCTCTTGCTCGCGCTTTTCTTCCTGCAACCGCGCCAAGCGTGCGCGGAGCATTTTATTGGCCAGCGCCCGGTTCTTATGCTGGCTCCGCTCCTGCTGGCATTGAACTACGATGTTCGTCGGCAAGTGCGTGAGACGGATTGCGCTCGACGTCTTGTTCACGTGCTGTCCGCCCGCGCCGCTCGCGCGAAAGACGTCCTCGCGGACGTCCTCATCGCGGATTTCGATCTCGGCCTCGTCGGGCACTTCAGGCGAGACATCGATGGCGGCAAAGCTGGTCTGCCGCTTACCTTCGGCATTAAAAGGGCTGATCCGCACCAGCCGGTGCATGCCCGTCTCGCCTTTCAGGTACCCGTAGGCCATCGGCCCGCGGACCAAGATTGTGGCGCTGTTGATGCCGGCTTCTTCGTTTTCTTGGCGATCGAGCAGCTCCGTATCGTAGCCCTCGGCCTTGGCCCATTGCAGGTACATCCGCAGCAGCATGTCGGCCCAATCGTTGGCGTCGATGCCGCCATCGCGAGCGTTGATCGAGAGGATGGCGTTGTTGGCGTCGTGCGGACCGCTCAGCAGCGCCTTCAACTCGAGGCCGGCCAGCACCTCTTCCAAACGATCCAGCTCGGCGGGCAACTCGGCCGCCATGCCGGCGTCTTCATCGGCCATTTCGAGCATGGCCTGCGCGTCGTCGCTGGCCGCAACCAGCTCGGCCATCGGTTTGACGACCGCGTTGAGGGCTTTCAATTCGCCCACGGTCTGTTGCGCTGACTCGGAGTTGTCCCAGAAGCCCGGCTGGCCCATGCGGTCTTCGATCGCACGGACCCGACTTTGCTTGCCGGCAAAGTCAAAGAGAGTCTCGGAGTTGCAGGACCCGCTGACGAATGGCCTCGGCCCGGTCGCTCAATTCTTTGTTCACAAGTGATTCCTATAATTGCTTAGCAAATCGACGGTGGCCGCGGTGTCTGGAACCGTTGGCTGCGCACCGCGCTGCCACACACGACGTGCGAACAGCCAACGGTTCCTGGCACCTTCTGGCAGCGGAGGTTCGGCAATCAATTCTACCGCGTAGGCCGAAGGATGGGAACAAAGGACGAGTGGCGGTAGACGTTTGGAGACAAGGCAGTGCTCGCAAGCTTAAGGTATTGGAGGCGATCTCTAGCGCCGCTGGGCTGACCGCCGTGCGGTCGATTGGCTTGAATCCGTGGAGCGGCGCGGCGCCCGCACGACCAAGTCCGAGGGGATGAACGACTCAGCACGTGCCAGCGCAATGCAGCTTGGCCGAAAAGCCTTAGCCCCGGCAGGGGCGCAACATGCTAGCCCACGGCACAAGCCGTGGGACCACTGGCGCCGCGCGACACGAAGCCCCCCAGGGGCGACAGGTTTTTCTAGCCCGATCCCGAGTCGCCTCGCAACCGGCTCGCCGTACAGCGTGCCGCGCAACGCGTCCTTCTTTCGCCCCACTGGGGCTCGCCAACATTTGTCGTGTGCCGCGTACCCACGGCTCGCGCCGTGGGCTAGCATGTTGCGCCCCTAGCGGGGCTAGCCCAACTTCCCCAACGTTTTGGAAAAATCCGTTGGGCGGGGATTTTTTTGGACTTTTTTTCGACGTAAGTCGTGTTGCGATGGCGATGCCGAGTGGGTTCGTCGAAGTTTTTTCCG
>Ga0163144_10002158_pt1 | contig 45979 bp, 46 predicted proteins | sample OliLak19BULKMAT1_FD_123175 | JGI IMG/M metagenome (GOLD analysis project Ga0163144, IMG submission 123175) | Freshwater microbial mat bacterial communities from Lake Vanda, McMurdo Dry Valleys, Antarctica - Oligotrophic Lake LV.19.BULKMAT1 | ecosystem: Environmental > Aquatic > Freshwater >... | reverse complement strand
CCCGTGCGCGGTCCTGCGCCTTCACGCCTTCGGATCGAGCAGCAGCTGGCGCGCGCGCTCGAACAGGTGCGACAGCGTCAGCGCCATCATTTCCCAGATCGGATCGTGACGCTGGCCGCGACGATGCAGCTTCACGTTGAGGCAGCCGATCGAGGCGAGGCGAAAGCCGGCAAACGCCTGGAACCACGGAATGGCGGCGTAAGTCCGGCCCATGCCCGCTTCGTAGAGGTCCCGCAGCTCGGCGGTCGCCGGCGGATGGATCGCACGCCATCTGTCGACCCAGTTGTGGCGATCGGCCGCCATCATCAACCAGCCGATGTCGAGTAGCTGGGCGCCGATGCCGGCGAGTTCCCAGTCGATGATGCCGGTCATCCGGTTGTCTTCGTACAGGATGTTGCCGGGCTGGTAGTCGCCGTGAAAAACGCCGCTCGGGTCCGCCGCCGGGATCGTGCCCAGCAACAGGCGCTCGACTTCCTCGGCCTGCGTGATCCAGTGCGACTCAGGCGAATGCAGATAGATCTTGCGCCACCGACGAATCATGTCGTCGAGCGGTTCGGGGGACTCCCAATCCGCGAGATGCGTGCGCCAGTCGAAACGATGGATGCGCGGCAACGCCTCCACGCACTGCCGCCACAGCGACTCGGAGGGATCCTGCTCACGCGAGAACGAAGGATGCGGATCCCACACGAAGAACACGCGCCCCGGCAGCCGCTCCATCACGATGAAAGGCACGCCGAACCAGTGTTCGTTTTCGTCAGCATAGGGCACGTCGGGAACCGGCAGGCCCGCGCCGTGCAGCGCACGCAACAGCGGCGCCTGGCGGAAGACGTCCGTGTTGCCGCGCCGGGCCACGCCCTTCGGCGGGATCTTCAGGACGTAGTGCCCCGCCAGCGCGTGAGCGCCCTTGCGCCGCGTCTCGAACAGGAAGGTCAGGCCCGCGTGGCCATCGGATTCATGTAGGCCCGCGAGTTCGAACTCGGCCCCCATCCGGTCATGGATGAAGCTCTGCAGATTGGCTTTCAGGGTCTGGTTGGTCATGGGGTACTCAGTCGGTATTGCGGCCTAGCAGGTCGGGCGCCCCCTGTTTCACCTTTGCGTGCTCGGTCCAGTAACGCTTCGCCCAGATGCCGTCGTAAGGCTCGCCCTCGATCGGCATGCGCCAGGTTCTGACCTCGGCGCCTGCGAGGCGCAACGCGCACAGCGCGCGCGGCTGGTCATCGGTGCCATCGACATAGGCGTTGGCGTCAGTCGTTGGCAGGTAGCGCTGCGCGATGCGGCGATAGCGATCGCGCCAGCGGTCATCCTGGCCCACCTCGTGCACTATTGTCGCAGTGCCGCGAACCAGCACCTTGCGATAGGGCAGGCTGGCTTCGTCGATGCACAGCGCTACGCGCGGATCGCGCCGGAGGTGCTGCAACCACGCCGAATGCTGGCGCGGCGTGAACCAGATCGTATCTTCCTCATAGACGAACCAGATCGGACACAGGTGCGGCGCGCCGGTCTCGTCCAGCGTGCCAATGTCCATGATGATGCCCGGCAGTTCGGTCAGAAAGGCCTGGCGTTCGGCTGATGTCAGCTTCGGCATGATCGCTCCCCTCTTCGTTGTCGTTGGCGCCTGGTAGGCTGCGGCCATCGTAGCGCGAATGCGGGCATTCCTGACCGCTACACGGTCAGGAATGCCATACTGCCGGGGACTGTTCAAGGCTGCGCAATTGATCGATCGCAAGCTCATAGGCTACGCATCGAAGCCGTTCGTCGCCGACGTCGAGCGCGGCCGGCTGCGTTTCTTCGCCAGGGCCATCGGCGAGACCAACCCGCTCTATCTGGATGAGGAAACCGCGCGATGCGCCGGCCATCCCGATCTGCCAGTGCCGCAAACCTTTTTTTTCTGTCTGGAGATGGACCGGCCCGATCCCTACGGCTGGTTCGATGACCTCGGCATCGACTTGCCAAAAGTCCTGCACGGCGAGCAGCAGTTCACCTACCATCGCCTGGCCCATGCTGGCGATCGGTTGCGCTTCGACGCGACGATCACCGACCTCTACAACAAGAAGGGCGGGTTGCTCGAATTCGTGGTGCAGGACAATGTGATTACGAATCAGCGCGCAGAGCGTGTCGCCGAATTCCGGCGCACGCTGGTGATTCGTCATGAATGAGCCGGTGCGTTTCTCGCAGGTGAACATCGGCGACGCCCTGCCGCCGCTGACGATGCCGCCAATTTCGCGCCTCACGCTCGCGCTCTACTGCGGCGCGTCCGGCGACCACAACCCGCTGCACGTGGATCAGGACTTCGCGCGCGAAGCCGGCCTCGGCGACGTGATTGCGCACGGCATGCTAATCATGGCCTATCTGGGCCGCACACTGACGAACTGGGTGCCGCAACCGGCCATTCAGACCTTCGGCACGCGTTTCCTGGCGATGACGCGCGTCGGCGATGCCGTCACCTGTACCGCGCGCATCACCGACAAACTGGCCGCTGCGCACGCCGTGCGCGTGACGGTCGAAGCCCGCGATCAGCGGGGCGAACTGAAAGCCGCGGGCGATGCGTTGATCGCACTGCCCGCCTGACTGCGCGTCGACACGCGCGCCAACCACAGTTGAGACGACGGAGATCACGATGGGTCCACTAGCCGGTATCACGATCATTGAACTCGCAGGCATCGGCCCCGGGCCGTTTGCCGCGATGCTGCTGTCCGACATGGGCGCCAATATCATCCGCATCGATCGCGCGGCCGGCGACGAGCCCGGCATCCGCGTGCCCTATCGCATGAACGTGATGAACCGCGGCCGCCGCTCGGTGGCGGTGAATCTGAAATCACCCGCCGGCGTGGAGACGGTGCTGAAGCTGATCGAGAAGGCCGACGGCCTCGTCGAAGGTTTCAGGCCCGGCGTCACCGAGCGCCTCGGCCTTGGCCCGGACACCTGCCTCGCGCGCAATCCGCGCCTTGTCTATGGCCGCATGACGGGCTACGGCCAGGACGGCCCGATGGCCACCGTCGCCGGCCACGACATCAACTACATCGCGCTGTCCGGCATGCTGTCGATGATCGGCGAACGCGATCGCAAGCCGGTCGCGCCGCTGAACCTCGTCGGCGACTTCGGTGGCGGCGGCATGTTCCTCGCGTTCGGCATGGTGTGCGGCATTCTCGAAGCGCGTGGCAGCGGCAAGGGCCAGGTCGTCGACACCGCGATGGTCGAAGGCGCAGCGATGCTCGGCAACATCTTTCAGGGCTTTCGCGCGCTGGGGCAGTTGTCGCCGAAACGCGGCGACAACGTGCTCGACGGCGGCGCACATTTCTACGACACCTATGAAACGAAGGACGGCGGCTACATGGCGATCGGCGCGATTGAAGCGCCGTTCTACAAGAAGCTGCTCGAACTGATGGGCCTGAACCAGGCGGAGTTCGAACCGCAGATGGACAAGGCGCGCTGGCCGGCCTGGAAAGAGCGCTTCGCGCAGGTCTTCAAGACGAAGACGCGCGACGAGTGGGCGAAGATCATGATGCACGAGGACGCCTGCGCGATGCCTGTGCTGTCGATGGACGAAGCCTCGGCCCATCCGCACAACAAGGCGCGGGGTTCCTTCGTAAGCTTCGAGGGGGTTGAGCAGGCCGCGCCCGCACCGCGCTTCAGCCGCACGAAGCCTGAACTGAAGCAGCCGCCGTCGGAACCTGGCGAGCATACGAACGCCGTGCTCACCGAGTTTGGTTTCAGTGCCGCCGAGATCGCGAAGCTGCGCGAACAGGGCGGTCTCATCTGAGGCTTCCATCGGGCGGCAGGACGCGGCGGGCCCTACGCCGCCGCGCTGTGTCGCCATTTTCAGGGCCGCGCGGGCGATTATCGTGATCACGGGCATCGAGTGGATCTTCATCGCCGTCGCGGCCTTCCTGGCCGGTGGCGTCAATGCGCTCGCCGGCGGCGGCACGCTGCTGACCTTTCCGGTGCTGACCGCCGCCGGCCTGCCCGCCGTGATGGCCAACGTCACCAACAGCGTTGCGCTGTGTCCCGGCTATTTCGGCGGCACGCTCGCACAGCGCAAGGATCTTGCCGGCCAGGGTGCGCGCCTGAAACTGCTGCTGCCGATTGGCGCGCTCGGCGGCGTCATTGGCGGCTGGCTGCTGCTCGAGTCCGGCGAAAAGCTGTTCCGCGCGCTCGTGCCCTGGCTCATCATCGGCGCCGCCACCCTGCTTGCGCTGCAGGATCCCCTGCGCCGCTGGCTGTTGAAACGCGCCGCTGAACGCGATCGTCACGCGTTCTCCACGCAGGCCGCCGCCCTCCCCATTGCCCTGGCCGCGATCTACGGCGGCTACTTCGGTGCCGGCCTCGGTGTGATCATGCTCGCCACGCTAGGCGTCACGCTCGACGACACGCTGACGCGCCTCAACGCGGTGAAGCAGGCGCTGTCCTTCGTCATCAACGTCGCCGCCGCGGTGTACTTCCTGTTCTCGGGCCAGGTCGCATGGGCGGTCGCCGGCGTGATGGCCGTCGCTGCGCTCGCCGGCGGCGCCGCGGGCGGCCGCATCGCGGGGCGGATTGAGCCAGCGCTGCTGCGGAAAATCGTGGTGGCGATCGGGTTTGCGGTGGGCGGGTTCTATCTCAGCCGGTGAGGCTGCCAGAATTCAGCCACGGCGGCACGAAGGACACTGCGCCAGAATAAGAGAAGAAGACGGGTGGGCGAGGTCACCCAGAGAAGCACGAAGTAGCCCTCGTGGCGCGCGTTGCGCAGAACCCGGGAGCTTCGAATCAGGCGCTGAAGATCCCGGGTGCAGCGTTCCACCCGGATCCTCTGTGCTCAGCATGCGTGGGGATTGCTCAGCGCAAAACGGAATCCGGGCTGCAACGAAGCTTGGGGGCTGGATTCAACAGCCCGCAAGCCAAGGCTCAGCGTTCCACCGTCACCCCGTTGCGGCCCAGGATCTCAATGATCTTCGGCACGTCTGCCGCCGTCGGTGCGCCGTGCGGCGCTTCGCGGTCCATGCTGGCGAACATCTGCGTCGAGCGGCTGCCCGGGCCGGTGAATTCCATCATGGTCGTGCCATCTTCAATGATGCGAAAACCATGCGGCGTGCCGGCGGGCACATGGAACAGCGTACCGGCGGTGGCCTTGACGGTGCGATCGGTGAAGCTGAAATCAACTTCGCCTTTCGCGACGAAGAAACATTCGTCCCAGGGGTGTGAATGCAGCGGCGGACCGGAGCCGGCGTTGCCGACCTGCATGGTCACTTCGTAGCTGCCGGTCGTTGCGGCCGAGGCGAGCACGGTGACGTCGACGCCGACGACGCTGAGTGGTGGAGGATAGGTGTCCGGGGTCAGGACAAAGGGTGCTGTGTGCATGACGCCACTCCTGCGCGGTGAGAGATGCGAGGAGTCTAACAAGGCTGGTGAAGAAAGGCTGCGGCCACTGCCTGCGGCGTTGCGGGCCCGTCTGCGGTATTCATTTATCCCTCAACAAACGGCGCGCCTCGACGGCCCCGCGCCTCGACGGCGGCGACCTCGCTCGTTTTTCACCCGCCTGACAGGTGACTGGCACGCCTGTTATCCACTCGGCGGAACGCGGGCGATGGGGGTCGGCGAGCGCCGGGGCACCGGCATACCGCCGGTGCACGTGGTGCCGACGGTACGCAGGGTCGCACCCGACTGCCGCTGCGCTGCTGCCGGGCCACCGGACGCCAGTTGCCCGCTGACTAGGACAACCGATTTCCGCCCCCTGTCTCCGTGGCCAGCGTCAAACTTGTCGGTGCTACAGCACGCCCGTCAGATGAGTTGCCAGTTCGTGCTCGGGGATCTCGCCGAGATCCTTGTTCAGACTCGCGCTGACCGCGGCCGCCGTGTGCTTGTCGAGCTCGTCGCGCAGGTGGCCCAGGAACTTCGGGCCGGCGACAAGCACCAGTTTGTCGAACCGTTTTGCCTCATGCGCGGTCTTCATGCGCGCGGCGAGTTCAGCGGCGAAGCCGATGGCGAGGTGTTCGGTCGGCGACTGCTCTGTGCTCATGCCATGGCGCTGGTCCCCGAGGCTGTCGTGGCTGCGGCCCGGGCGATCGGTCTCGAGTTCGTGATTCTGCAGACGTCCCTGCGCATGCTCGATGTTGTCGACGAGCGTCAGCCCGGCGTTCGTCGCCAGCGTTTGGTAGACGCGGGCACCGCTGCGGTGGGCGATCAGAATCCAGGTCGTTGCCATGTGATGTGCTCCTCGCGCCGCGGCAGGCGCGGCCTGATTGAACAAGGTTGACGTGCCCACGACGCGGGTTCGTCAACGCCTTCCAGCATGCAGCGGGCGGTGGCGATGCGAGTTGATGGCGATCAACCGGGCTACCGCAACACCACCGGCACACGCCGCCGACCAAACTGCGCGGCCTTGTCGAAAGCCTCGAAGCGGCCGGCGAGCGCCGTGCGACAGTGCGCGCACCGCCCCTCGGCATCTAGGCGGTAGTCCTCGATCTCGTACCAGTCGCGGATGATCAGGGGCGACTGGCATTGGGCGCAGGTGGTGGTGTCGCCTTCGCGATCATGCACATTGCCGACATAGACGTGCTGCAGCCCAGCATCAAGCGCCAGACGGCGCGCGCGGACCAACGTGGCCGCCGGTGTCGCCGGGACGTCCAGCATGCGGAAATCGGGATGAAAGGCCGAAAGATGCAGTGGCACCTGCGGCCCGAGTTCGTTGCGAATCCACTGCGCGAGCGCGGTGATTTCCGCATCGCTGTCATTGCGGCCCGGAATCACCAGCGTGGTGATCTCGAGCCACACCTGTGTCTCCCGCGCGAGATAGACGAGCGTGTCGAGCACCGGCTGCAGATGTGATCCCGTCAGCTTGAAGTAGAACTCCTCAGTGAAGGCTTTCAGATCGACGTTCGCCGCATCCATGTCGGCAAAGAACTCGCGCCGCGGCGCAGCGTGAATATAGCCGGCCGTGACGGCGACGGTCTTGAGGCCCAGCGCACGGCAGTCGGCGGCCACGTCAAGCGCGTACTCGGCGAAGATCACCGGATCGTTGTACGTGAAAGCCACGCTGCGGCAACCGAGACGCGCGGCGGCCTGCGCAATCTCGGCGGACGACGCCTGATCCATCAGCGTATCCATGTCGCGCGACTTGCTGATGTCCGAGTTCTGGCAGAACTTGCACGCGAGATTGCAGCCGGCGGTACCAAAAGACAACACGCTCGTGCCCGGATAGAAATGCGCGAGCGGCTTCTTCTCGATCGGATCGACGCAAAAGCCGGACGAGCGGCCGTAGGTGGTGAGGATCATTCGATCCCCTTCGCGCTTGCGCACGAAGCAGGCGCCGCGCTGCCCCTCGTGGAGCTGACAGTCCCGCGGGCACAGATCGCATTGCAGGCGGCCGTCGGCCGTACGATGCCACCATCGCGCCGGATACGCGGACTCGGCGACGCGCGGCCGATGCGCGCTCATGACTCCTCCCATTTCTGCACGGTGTAGCGCGCGAGCGCCACGTCATCGGCCCAGAAAAGCTCATCGAGCCCGGCCTTGCGCTTCAGGTGCGCGAAGAATTCGCGCGGCGTCGGCAGCTGTGCCCAGACCTGCGGCAGGAAGGTCGCGCGATGCCCGTGCCATTGCAGCGTCACGCCATCGATCCCCGGCCGGACGGCCGCCCACGCCTGCCCTTCAGTGCGCGCCGCGAATGACTCAGGCGCGGACAAGCACGACACTTCGATACGTACATGCGCGAACCCGGCAACACTGAGCGGCGCAAAGCGCGGGTCACGCTGCGCGGCGGCCACCGCGTTTGCACAGGTGTCTTCGCGCAGGCTGCGGTAAGCCTCGAGACTGCCGATGCAGCCGCGCAGTTCACCGTCGAGCGTCAACGTGACGAACACGGCGCCTGGAGCCTCGAGTCCTGCGTGGGCTGCCGGCCAGTGCGCGTCGAGACCCAGCGACGCGGCGATCGCCGCGCGCGCCAGGGCCGGCAGTTGCGGGCCGGGGTCCGCCGCAACGGCGGCCGCTGCGCTGAACGTGATGGCGACATAACCGACGACACGATCGCGATCGCCGCCGGTATCGCCCGAATTGCGCAGGTCGATGACGCTTGGCACCAGGCCGCTGCCGCGCAGGGCTTCGAGCAGGCCGTTGACCGGCGTTGCGCCACAGGCCTGGTCAGGCATCAAGGTCGATTCGCCGTGGAGGATGTGATCCACGGTTGCGCGATCGCTGCGCCGGGCTTCTGGATACGGGAGGTAGTGCGAAAGATCGGAGCTGATGACGATCAATGTCTCCGGGCCACCCCAGACCGCGCGCAGGACGTCGGCCACTTCGGCCGGCGTGGCGTCACCGACGACCAGCGGTAGCAGACTGAACTCGCCGAGCGCGCGCTGCAAAAAGGGCAGTTGCACCTCGAGCGAGTGCTCAGGCGCGTGGCAGCGGGCATCCACGCAGATCTGAGGCAGCGACCGAATCTTCGCCACCAGCGCCTGATCGATCGGGATTTCGCCCAGGGGCGTCGAAAACGCGTCGGTGTCTGGCAGCGCGAGCCCGCGCACGGCGACACGATGCGCCGGCCCCAGCAAAACGACGCGGCGGATCAGTCCGCGAGCGACGGCGACCGCCGCATAAGCCGAGGCGGCGATGGGCCCGGAATACACATAGCCCGCGTGCGGCACGATGATGGCCTTTGGTGCTGTGGGCCCGGCCTGCGCTGCGGCGCTCAGCAGCGCATCGACCGTGTCCGCGAGGCAGTCCGGATCGCGCGGATAAAAGCTGCCGGCAACGGCCGGGGCGCGTGCGCTACTCGTCATCGTGTTCTCCCTGTCTGTGAACTGCGGTCGGCTGCGCATCGCCTCTTCCGTGACGCGTGTGCGGTGGCCTCTCCCCGCATATGGGGGTTCGGTGCAGCATCTCAAGGCACCCTGACGGGGGCGGCGTTGCCGCCGCCCGTGAATTGAGTATAGTCCCGCCCCTGTTCCCAGCGCCGCGCGACGGGCTGTGCCGCACCGGACGCGCCGCGTCGACGCGCCCGCTGTCCGCCGCGCCGCTGTCGCTGCGGTCGCCGCCCCGACGCCATGCCGCGCGGTTCGCGCCACGCGGACTGACCACAACCCGAGGAAGCCCGCGTGTCCGATTGCCAGCTGAACCTGAAGCGTATCGTCGAACGGCCCGAAAAGTATTTTCCGCGCAACGAAATCCTGACGCGTGCGGACGACGGTTCGACCTTCCGCTACACCTATCGCGACTACTGCGAACGTGTGCGCCGCGTGGCGAGCGCGCTGGATGCGATCGGGCTGGGGGCGAATGATCGGGTCGCGACGCTGTCCTGGAATACGCATCAGCACCTGGAACTCTATTTCGCCGTGCCCTGCGCCGGCCGCGTGTTGCACACGGCGAACCTGCGACTGTCTGACGAGCATCTCGCCTACACGATCAATCATGCCGAAGACACCGCGATTTTCTTCTCACCCGATCTGCTCGCGCAGGTCGAGCGGATCGCGGCGCAGCTGAAAACCGTGCGCGCTTTCGTGATGCTAAGCGACCGCGTGCCGGAAACGACGCTGTCGCCGATCTATACCTACGAAGATCTGATCGCCCGCGGCAATCCGGCTTACGAGTATCCAGACGTCGATGAACGCTCGCCGGCCTCGATGTGCTTCACCTCGGCGACCACCGGCAACCCGAAGTGCGTGGTTTACACGCATCGCGGCATCTACCTGCATTCCCAGATGGTCTGCACCGCGGACATCATGGCGATCTCGCAGCACGACACCATCCTGCCGATCTCACCGATGTTCCATGTGAACTCCTGGGGCGTACCGTTTGCCGGCGTATGGATGGGTTCAAAGTTCGTGTTCCCCGGCCAGCGCCCGCATGCGCAGGACCTCCTGAAGCTGATCGAAGACCACCGGGCAACCTTCTGCTACGGCGCGGTGACGGTCGGCATCGACATGCTGAACCTGCTGCAAAAGGAAGCCTTCAACATCACCAGCCTGCGCGCCCTGATGCTCGGCGGCTCGGCGACGCCGGCCTCGGTGATGCACTACTACCGCAAGCATCACGGCGTGGTGATCTACACCGCCTGGGGCTCGACGGAGTGCGCGCCGATTGCAACTGCCGTGTGCATCAAGCGCGATCAGCGGGATCTCGACGTCGACGGCGAGATTCGCATCCGCGTGCGTCAGGGCCTGCCCGTGCCCGGTGTCGAGATGAAGGTGCTCGACGACGACGGCCACCCGATTGCGTGGGATGACAGGGCGGTGGGCGAAGTCTATGTACGCGGCCCGTGGATCGCTACGAGCTATCTGAACGAGCCACGCAGCAAGGAGAGCTTCATGGACGGCTGGTGGAAGAGCGGCGACATCGCGGCAGTCAACGCAGACGGCGTGCTGCGCCTCGTCGATCGCGCGAAGGATCTGATCAAGTCTGGCGGCGAATGGATATCCTCGGTCGACCTCGAGAACACGCTGATGGCCCACCCCGGCGTGCGCGAAGCGACCGTTGTCGGCCAGCCACACGAGAAATGGATCGAGCGCCCGCTCGCCTTCCTCGTCGCCGATCCGGCCGCGCCGCGCCCGGGTGACGCCGAACTGCGCGAACATCTGTCGGCGCACGGCATCGCGCGCTGGTGGTTGCCGGACAGCTTCATCTTCCTCGACGCGCTGCCGAAGACCGGCGTCGGCAAGTTCGACAAGAAGCAGCTGCGCCAGCAGCTGGACGACTACCTGGTGAAGGGGAGTGCCGCCGTTTAGGCTGATTTAACGCCGGCCACCGAGAACACCGCGGAAAAAGCGAGAAGAGAATTGCGTTGGTTGTCCGTAGCTGGGCACGTGCGCGAACGGGCCCGACAACCTCAATCAGCACAAACTGATCCCGATCCCTGCTTCTTTCCCCGGTGTTCTCGGTGGCTCAATCCTCCCTCACGGCGGGATCCCCAGCTTCGGCCGCCAGATCGCGATCACCATGTTCGCGATCAACGGCACCAAGATCGTCCACATGCCGAACCATTCACTGCTGAGAGTTTGCTCCATCAGCGCCGGGTCGCCGGTGCTCTCGACGAATTGCGCGGACATCGACAATGTCGACCAGGGTCCTAAGGTCCGACCCGCTCACACCGGTTTGGCCAGGATCTCCTGCAGTGACTGGCCGCCGACTCCGCTCACCGCGAGATGGCCGTAGTAGCGCACTGAGATGCGCAGGAAGGCGAAACGCCAGCGGTCCGGATCGCGCCGCATGCGATGCTGATAGGTGCCGATGAGGACCAGGTCGTTAGCGAGGATCTCAAAGAAGTAGGCGAGCGTGGCGGCCTCATCGCCGGCGAGCGAGATCTGCATATTGGTGCTCAGATGGCCGGTCGAGAACAGCCCTTGCGGGATGTTCGCGCCGGTCTCGATAGCGGGCTTGTAGAAGCGTTCGATGATGTCATGCCGCCCTCGGTACACGCCGTCGATGCCGGGCACCAGCGCCTCCAGGCCCACCATCTCGAGTGCTCCGTCCGGGGCATACACGTCTGCAAGTCCCGCCCAGTCCTCCGAGTCGAGCCGCTGGCAGTAGTCGAGCCAGCTGTCCCGCACGGCCTCCCGATCCTCCAGCCGCCGCAGGCGCACGAGCACTTCGTCGAGCGTTGTTGACATGCCTGGGTTCCTTTTGAATTTAGGCACGGAGAACACGGAGAAAGGATGTTTGATTCGGCCAGCGCCTGCGTTTAGTCAGCGCGACTACCGGCGCGCACATCGCAGCTTGGCGTGATTCAAACCAATTCTTTGTGTTCTCCGTGGCCTCCGTGGCTAGATTTTTGTCACCTGAACGCCGGCATGATTTCGTTCGCGAACTGGTCGATAGTCGCGTCCGTGTCAAGGATCGGCTGCACCGCAACCTGATGCACGCCGGCGGCGTGCATCTGGCGGATGGCGTCGATCACCTGATCCCTGGTGCCGACGAGCGTCGTGGCGCGCATGATCTTTTCGGTCATCAGGGCCTCGTGCTCGGGGCGCAGTTGCTGCAGGTAGCCGCTGTAGAGCTTCAGGTGGCGCGTTTCGACCGGCGCTTCGGGATCCTTGTAGACGTTCGTGAACGCCACGAGCTCTTCGCGCAGATCGGCCGGCAGCAGATTCGGATCATGGTGCGTGGACAGCGCGAAGATATTGCTTGAAGACGCCACCATCGGGCCGACCGCCTCACGCACTTCGCGCGTTTCGATGTCTTTCTCGTTCTGCGTCAGATAGAAGGCCGTCATCGACAGCACGTACACCTTGTCCGGATCGCGCCCGGCCCGCTGCGCCCCGATCTTCACGTTGTCGACCATCCATTTGCAGATTGACGGATGCACCGCGCCGAACAGGATCACGCCGTCGGCGATTTCGCCCGCCATCTGCGCGACCTTCGGGCCACTCGCCGAGATGTAGACGGGAATGTGATCCTTGACGTTGATATAGCCCATGTCCGGATTCAGGAATTTGATCTTGCGATGCCGATCGCCTTCCGAGTAATCCGTGATCTCGTTTCGGAACAGGCCCTGGCAGACTTCGATGTGATCGCGCAGTTCATCGAGACGCGCAGCCGGCATGCCGAGCGTGCGGCGCGTGGTGTTACCGGTGCCGATGCCGAGAATCGCGCGGCCCGGCGCGATCTGGTTGATCGTCGCCATGCCGCAGGCGGTCAGCGGTGCGATGCGGGACTTGGGATTGGTGACGCCTGGCCCGAGCTTGATCTTTTTCGTGGCCGCGGCGCACAGCGCGAGTGAGGCATAGACCTCGCTGCCGAGCATCTGTGAGTCGTAGAGCCAGCCGTGCGAGTAACCGCGCTCCTCCGCGTGCTTGACCTGCGGCGCGACCTGACAGGAACCCATGAAAACGAATCCGAAATCCATTGTTGCCTCTCCCGGCTGGTGTACTTGGTGACCGGCCTAGCATAGGAGACAGGGCGCGCTGCTGTCAGCAGTTTGTCAATGGTTGAACTGCAGAGCGGCGAGCTTGGCGTAGAGCCCGCCGGCCTGCGTCAGCGACGCATGCGTGCCGGCTTCGACGATCCGGCCGTGATCGAGGACGAGGATGCGGTCCGCATGCTGCACTGTGGCAAGCCGGTGGGCGATGATCAGCGTGGTGTGATCGCGCATCAGACTCGCGAGCGCCTGCTGCACGAGATGCTCGGATTCGGCGTCGAGCGCGCTCGTCGCTTCATCGAGCAGCAGCAGCGGGCGATTGGCGAGGATCGCGCGCGCAATCGCCAGCCGCTGACGCTGGCCGCCGGACAACTGCACGCCGCGTTCTCCGAGATTGGTCTCCAGCCCCTGTGGCAGACGCTCGATGAACGCCCACGCGAAGGCCGCGCGACAGGCTTCTTCCACCGCCGCAGCGTCCGCCGCCGGCCGACCATAGCGCACGTTGTCGAGCACGCTGGCAGCGAAGATGACCGGGTCCTGCGGCACGAGCGCGATGGCCGCGCGCAGCGCGCGCGGATCGGTATCGCGCGCGTCCACGCCGTCGAGCCGCACCGCGCCGGACTGCGGGTCGTAATAGCGCAACAGCAGCTGAAAGACGGTGGTCTTGCCGCCGCCCGAAGGCCCGACCAGCGCGACTTTCTCGCCGGCCGCGACAGCGAGCGAGAACTCGTGCAGCGCCGGATCGGCCGGACGTGATGGATAGGCGAAGGTCACTTGTTCGAAATTCACGGCGCCGCGGGCCGGCACCGGCAGGGGTTGCGGGTTTGCCGGCGCCTGGATCGCGGGCGGCGTCTCCAGCAGTTCCAGCAGGCGTTCCGCCGCACCGGCCGCACGCTGCAGTTCACCCATGACTTCGGCTACCGCGCCCACGGCCCCCGCGACCAGCACGGCGTAAAACACAAAGGCTGACAGATTGCCCGGCGACAGGCGGCCGGCGACGACGTCGTGCCCGCCCACCCACAGGATCGCGCCGATCGCGCCGAAGGCCAGCAGGATGACGCTCGACACCATCGCCGCGCGCACGAAGATTCGCCGCTGCGCGGTGGTGAAATGCGCCTCGACGCGCGCGCCAAAACTCTCGCGATCGGCCGCCTCGTGCACGTAGGCCTGTACGGTGCGGATCTCGTGCAGAGTCTCGTCGATGTAAGCGGCGACGTCCGCAATCCGATCCTGGCTCGCGCGTGAGAGCTTCCGCACGCGTCGCCCGGCAATGATGATCGGCAGGAACACCACCGGCACGCCGACCAGCACCAGCAGCGTCAGCTTCGCCGAGGTCAGTGCCAGCATCACGAAGGCGCCGATCATCAGCAACAGATTGCGCAGGGCGAAAGAAGCCGACGAGCCGACGACGGTTTCGAGCAGCTGCGTGTCGTTGGTCAGCCGCGAGATCACCTCGCCCGTGCGCGTCAGCTCGAAGAAACTCGGCGACAGCTCGAGGATGTGGTCGAACACCGCGCGCCGGATGTCGGCCGTGACGCGCTCGCCGAGCCAGGTCACGAGGTAGAAGCGGCCGAAGGTGGCGCTCGCGAGCGCCACGATCACCGCCAGCAGGCCGATCAGCGCCTCGTTCAAGAGGCCCGCGTTGCCGGCCGCGATGCCGCGGTCAATGACCAGTTTCAGGCCCTGCCCGATGGCCAGCACGCTGCCGGCCGCCACCACCAAGGCCAGCACCGCCCACGCGCCCCGCGCCCGATACGGCCGCACGAAGCGCCACAGGATCTTCAGCTGGCGCAGATTCTTCGAAGCCGGCCTGCGGGCCGCGTCATTGAAAGAGGCCATGAGCTCCGATCGGGGGCTTGGACGTGGCAATGATGCCGCAGCGCATTGTAGCCCGGCAGCGACGGGCAGGCGGCGTTGAATCGGGTCACGGTACCCGCCGTGGACAGCGACGTCCGGCTCCGCTTCATCCCCGCGCCGCCGCCCGATATCATCGGGCCCAGTCGGCCTGACGCCCGCGCGCCGCGCCGGCTGTCAAACACAACGACAATCCGCATCCGCCCGGCTGCGACCAGAAGGAGGTCTCCATGAGTATCCGTACCGCCCAGGACCTGCGCGACGCCTACCGCCAGTTCAATGAAGCTGCACTCAGCAACCCGACTGCGACGCTCGCCGACATGCGCGCGAATGCCGAAGGCTTCGGCGAAATGACCAGCGAACCGGCCGGTGTGAAATACGCGCAGGTCGATGCCGGCGGCGTGCCGGCGATCATGGTCACCCCCGACGGCGCAAAGGCCGATCGCGTCCTGCAGTACACGCACGGCGGTGGCTATGTGTTCTGTTCGGCAAACAGCCACAAGCGCCTCGCCGGTCACTTCGCGAAGGCCATCGGTTGCCGCGCGCTGGTGCTCGACTACCGCCTCGCCCCCGAACATCCGCACCCGGCGCCGGTCAACGACGCGGTGACGGCGTATCGCTGGCTGCTCGCGCAGGGCATCAAGGCCGAACACATCGCGCTGTCCGGGGACTCCGCCGGCGGCGGTCTGGCCGTCGCGACCCTGCTGAAGCTGCGCGATGACGGCATTGCACAGCCGGCCGGCGCCGTGCCCATCTCGCCGTGGGCCGACATGGAAGCCATCGGCGACACGATGCAGACGCGTGCGGCGGTCGATATGTGCGTGCAGAAGCCGGCCATTCAGCAGCTCGGCGGCCTGTTCCTCGCCGGCAAGAGCACACGCGATCCGTATGCCTCGCCGGTGTTCGCCGATCTGAAGGGCATCGCACCGCTGTACATCCAGGTTGGTGACGAAGAAACCCTGCTGGATGACGCCATCCGCCTGGCGCATCGCGCGCTCGATGCTGGCGTCGAAGTGAAGCTCGAGATCTACCCGGAAATGCAGCACATCTTCCAGATCTGCGCCGGCAACCTGCCGCAGGCTGACCTTGCCCTGCAGCGCGCAGCCGCCTGGCTGAAGCCACGTCTCGGGCTCTGAGCGGATGGCGAACGCTGTGAAATCGTGCGGCGTTCGCATGCGCCGACGCGAACACCGAGAACACAGCTAGGACAGAGAGACTTGAGTGGCGGGTCGTTCGCCTGACGTCCCGCCTCCTCAACTCATCCTGACTCGGTGTTCTCAGTGGCTAAATCCCCCCCGCAAACCGCGCAATAACCTGCCGCAGACGTGGTTTGCCTGGCCTGAGGTGAAACCAGGGCCGCCAATCTGACCGCCCGTCGTTGTCAGCCTATTCTTCGACCGACCAGCGCACGCGGCTGCGCGCGCCGGCGCTGGTCTCCAGTGTGCTGCTGATGGCGGACAGCTCGGCTTGGAGCTGATAAGGCGGATTGACGATCACCACGCCCGAGCCCTTCAGGCCCACTGTGGTGTCTTCGCCGAACGGCATGTATTCGATGACGAGCTGTCGCCGGATCCCGGTGCCGGCCAGGCGCTCGATGAAGCGCTGGGCGGCCAGGCGCGAGAGAATCGGGAACCAGATGGCAAAAATGCCGGTCGCCCAGCGGCGATGCGCTTCGATCAGCAGGTCCACGACTTGCGCCTCCTCCTTGCGCAGTTCGTAGGGTGGGTCGATGAACACGAGACCGCGCCGCTCAGGCGGGGGCAGCCAGGCCTTGAGCTGCACGTGGGCGTCCGCCCGCACGACCTGAACCGCCGGATCACCCTCGAAGCCCGCCGCGAGGGCAGTGAAGTCGGTGGGATGGAGTTCGAGCAGGGCGAGCCGGTCCTGCGGCCGCAGGAGCATGCGCGCGATCAGCGGTGAACCCGGGTACCAGCGCAGCGGGCCGTCCTGGTTTAGTGCCCGCACACAGTCGAGGTAGGGCGCCAGCGCCGGGGCGTCCGAATGCCACCACTTCGAGATGCCCTGCTCGTATTCGTGGGTCCGCTGGGCTTTCGGGTCGGCGAGATCGTAGCGTCCCGCGCCGGCGTGGGTGTCGATCAAGACGAAGGGTTTGTCCTTGCGCTTCAGGGCGTTCAGCAGCAGCACCAGCACCGCATGCTTGAGGACGTCGGCATGATTGCCGGCATGGAAGGCGTGGCGATAGCTCAGCACGTCCGGATTTCACCCTGTTTGGTCACGACGTTTCATCCGGTCAAATCCGTATTTTTGTTGCGGCGCGCCAGAGACTTGGCCGGCTTGCCGAATCCGCGGTCGGAGTGTAACGTCGGGCGACTTCATTTCGACACCGGTCGAAAAATTCAACAAACGACTCATGTGGGGAGAAAGAGCTGATGGGTCTTCGATTCGGCGTGCTATGGCCATTTCGCAATCCGGAATTTGCACGCGTTCCCTGGGAACAGTTGTACCGTACACACCTCGACCTGATCGTCGATTCCGAAGCCATGGGCTTCGATGACGCGTGGTTGACCGAACACCATTTCGTCGATGACGGCTACTCGCCGTCGCTGCTGCCGATCGCCGCCGCCGTCGCCGCGCGCACCAGCCGCATCCGCATCGGCACCTTCCTCGTGCTGCTCCCGATGCACAACCCCGTGCGCATCGCCGAGGACACCGCCACCGTCGACCAGATTTCCAACGGTCGATTCGAACTCGGGGTGGGCCTTGGTTACCGCCGCGAAGAATTCGAAGACCAGGGCATTTCGCACACCGAGCGTGGCGCGCGTCTGCAGGAAGGCATCGCCGTCGTGCAGCGCCTGCTGAGCGGCGAGTCGGTCACCCTGGACGGCAAATTCAGCAAGCTCAAGAACATCCAGATCGTGCCGCCGGCGCTGCAGCGCCCGCATCCGCCGCTGTGGCTGGGCGCCATCGCGCCGAAGGCGATCGAACGCGCCGCGCGCATGGGTTTCCACTTCCAGGCCGTCGGCTCGACCGCACTCGACAAGATCTACGACGAAGCGCTGGTCAAACACGGACGCGATCCGCGGCACTTCAACATCGCGCAGCTGCGCGCGGTGTTCGTCGCCCCGAGCCGCGAGCAGGCGTGGGAACTCGCCGCGAAGCCGCTGCACTACATGGCGACGTGCTACGCGAAGTGGTTCGCCGAAGCCGCCGACAAGCCGGGCGATGAAAAGGCGATGGAAGGCATGCCGACGGTCGACGAGATGATCAAGAAGCAGGCCTTCAGCTTCTTCGGCGAAGACGCCATCGTCGGCACACCGAAAGACGCGATTGAGATGATCGATGACTACCGCAAGCGCGGCCGCCTGACGCACATGGTCTGCGCGACTGCCCTGCCAGGCCTGGCGCCGCACAATGTGCGCGACAGCATGGCCCTGTTCGCGCGCGAGGTCATCCCGCGTTTCCGCTGAATAAAACGACAACAACGACATTCCTAGTGAGACTGATACCGAGGAGCCTGAAGCCCGGGCTCCCCGGTTTTTTTTGTCTGCCATTCAGACCTGCGCGCACCGTCCGAGGCGTGGTGACTTGAATTCGCCGCCGTTGGCCGCATCTCTGCTGAACGCCAGCCGAGTCTGACCGCCATGAATCAGCCCGTGCATATTGTCTGCCCCCACTGCGTGACCACCAATCGTGTGCCCGGGCTGCGACTTGTCGAACACCCGAACTGCGGCCATTGCAAGCAGGCACTGTTCACGGCGCATCCAGTGGCGCTGACGAGCACCAACTTCGAGCGTCATCTGAAAGTCGATGATCTGCCGCTGGTGGTCGACTTCTGGGCGCCGTGGTGCGGCCCCTGTCGCGCGATGGCACCCACTTTCGAACAGGCCGCCGCGCAACTCGAGCCGCATTTCCGGCTTGCCAAACTGAACACCGATGAACAACCTGACATTGCCGGACGCTACGACATCCGCAGCATTCCCACGCTGATCGTCTTCAAGCTCGGGCGCGAGGTGGCGCGCCAGGCCGGCGCGCTGCCGGCGAGTACGCTGGTGGACTGGATACGGCGGGCGGGTTGAGACCTGCCGGCGGGCCGCCGTGCGTACAGTCCTGTTCACCCTCCTCCTCCTTGGCCACGCCCTGCTCATAGCATTCGCGCCTTATCTGCCCGACACCCTGGCCGCGGCCATTGCCGGCTCCGTCTATCTGCCGTTGTGGCCCTTGTCCGCGCTGGGCTTACCCGTTTATACGCAGGCCGAAGCTTGGGGTTGGAGCAACCCCTCGCGGCTCGGCTGGGGGCTGCTCGTGGTGGTCTGGTCGGCGGTATGGACGGTGGTGGTGGCCGGCCTCACACGGCATCGCCGCTGAGATCACACCGCCGGGCTTCGCACGCCCGACGGCGACGCGAGACGGCGCCTCAGCCCGGACGATCGGCCGGCGTGTGCCCGATGACGATCTCGAAGCGCGCGTGCCCTTCGCCGGTGCGGCCGTCCGGCCGCGGTGTGAAGGGCACGATGATGTTCGCGCGCTGCTGCGGATCGAGGATGCGTTCCAGCAGGAAGTCCTGCGTATTCAGCGCTTCGCCTTCGACGTAGAGCTGGGTCGTCAGCAGGTGCTCGCGCCGATGCCACACGCGGACATGAATGTGCGGGGTGCGGCCGGGATAGGGCACGGGCCTGATCGTGCGAAAGCTGTAGGCGCCGTGTGCATCGGTGAACGTGCGGCCGTAGCCCTGGAAGCCACTGTCGCGCCGCGCGAGGCGCGGCCCTTCGGCCGCATGCAGGTAGATCCCGTGCGCGTCGACTTGCCAGATTTCGACCAGCGCTTGCGCAAACGGCCGACCGTTCAGGTCGACGACCCGGCCGCCGAGAGTCACGGGGTCACCCAGGGCGGGATGGGCACCGGCAACGCCGAGGAGATCGGCGTCCTGTTCTACGGGCAGCGGAGCGGGATAGAACGGGCCCTGTGGCTGGCGCGGCGTCGCCGTGCGCACCGCCGCCCGGCCTGGCAGCGGCAGCAGCAGCCCGGCAGCGCCGAGGACGAAGCGGCGCCGGTCGACGCTCACGGTGCCGAAAGCTCCTCGACGCCAAGATGGAACACGCCGTAGCCCGGCAGCACGAACTGGTTGCTCGCGAGGCCGAGAATGCGCGCAGGCACTTCGCAGCGGATGGGCTTCTCTTCCTCGGTCAGCGGATTCGCGATCACGCCGATGACTTCGCCGGCGTCGATCGTGTCGCCGTTCTGCTTGCGGGAGATGAAAATGCCGCCATGCTCGGCGCGGATCCAGAATGACTTGCGATAAACCGGCTGGGCAACCGCGGGCTGCCGGTCGCCGGGCAGCATGCCGAGATTGACCAGTGCCTGATGGAGCGCGCGTTCCGCCTGTTCGACATACGGGGTCTGCACGGTGGTCGCCGCGCCGAACTCGAAGCTGACGGCAGGAATGCCGGCTTCGGTCGCCACCCGACGCAGCATGCGGCGACTGCCGCGCTTGAACATCACCGGCGTGTCACCGAAGTGGCGCACGAAGCGACGCACGCGCTTGTCTTCCAGATTCGCACGCAGCTGCGGCAGATTCGAACGATTGAACGAGCCGGTGTGAAAGTCGACGAGGTAATCGCAATGCGGTGAGACGATATTCGTCCACAACGCGTTTGCGATGCGCGCGGCGAAACTGCCGTCCGGACGGCCGGGGAAATACCGGTTCAGATCCCGCCGATCGGGCGTTTCGCGCACCCCGCGCGTGAAGCCCAGCAGGTTGACGACGGGCACGCCGATCAGGGTCCCGCGCAGGGTCTTCACGTCGACGCCATGCAGGGTACGACGCACGACCTCGATGCCATTCAGCTCATCGCCGTGGACCGCGGCCGTCATGCAGAGCGTCGGCCCAGCCTGTGGGCCGTGCGCGATCAGCACCGGGGTGCTGAGGGTGTCACCGGCGTAGGATTCACCGAGCGCAAGCACGCGCTTGGCCGAGGTGCCGGGTGCGACAGGCTGGCCGAGCAATTCGAACGGGACATTGGGTTCGCCGGCCGCGTGGGCCACGAGAGCCGCGCAGATCAGGGCCGCGAGCGCCGTCAACCGCCATAACATGTCTTCACCGCCTCCCGTCCGTCACGCCGCACGGCTTTGAATTTCCTGAAGAAGGATTCGTCGATCTGGCGCAGCGCCGGTTTGGTCTCGGCCTTGCGGTAGCGGGCCAGATGGCCCGGCCCGCCGTTGTAAACGGCGTAGGTCGCGCGCGCAAGATTGTCCGGATTGCCGGTCTTCTGGTGTTCGCCGCGCTTGATCGCGTAGTCGACGAGGTAGTGCACCAGAATCTCGTTGCCGGCGCGGGCGTTGTAGCCGGCATCGCTGACGAGCGCATCAAGATCGTAGACGCCCCGCCACACGTGCTTGTTGATCTGCATGATGCCGACCGAACCGACCGACGACTGCACGGTGTCGACCTTGCCCTGGCGAATCTCGAACTGGCGCCAGCAGGTTTCCATCCATGCGGTCGCAGGCAGCAGGGTGTCATAGAGTTCGAGATACGGCGCCTTGACCTTCCCGCGGCGCCTTTCGGCCGCGGCGATCGCCTTCAGCAGTTTCTCCACCTGCGTCAGGTACGCATCGAGATCGTCCACGCGCGGCACCCAGCCCTGCAGCTTGTGACCGAGCCCCGGGTCGACCGCCACCATCGCGTACGCCGGCGGCACGACGAAGTCGAGCCAGTTCAGCGGCTGCTCGGGCGCTTCCGGTTCGCGTTCGAAGCCGAGCAGTTCGCGCAGTTCGGGGTCGACTGTCGTCGAGTAGGCTAGCGCGTCGTCCGTGATCGTGGGCAGCAAGGTGCGGGCAAGTTTGCGCAAGGTATCGCGGTCGATGCGAAAGCCGAGTTGGGGCGCGACGCGATCGAGGCTCTCGAGGGCATCTGCCGCCGACACGAAGCTCAGCAGTTGCAGCGCCTGTGCCGCCGGCAGGTCCTTGCCGAGTTCGCGCATGACCGGCCGCAGTCGCTGCCAGGATTTGCGGAACAGCGCACGCACCGGATCGCGGCCGCTGTCACTGGCGAGTGCGCCCAACAGGTCGTGCCGCGCATCGAGCAAAATGGCGGCGAGTGCTTCGCGCAGCGCGGGCGTCGTCGCCTGCGCCAGCTGCTTCACGAGCCAGGTCGCGAAGACATCCCAGCTCTGCCAGGCCGCGCGCCATTGCGCGAGTTCCTCGATCGATAGCGCGGGTTCGTCGGTCGGCGCGACCCAGCCTGCCGGTGGCGGCGGTGCGTTCACGCCGACCTCGATGTTCAGCGCCTCGACGCTCGCGATCGCCGACACGATCTTCACCGACGCGAGGATGAATTCGACCTGGGCGGCGTCCGCGCCGCTGTCACGCAGCAAGGTTTCGGCCGCCGCAAGCGGCGGCCCAACGTCGACCGTCAGGGTTTCGAGCCGCGGGTGCACGTTCTCCTTGATCCAGCGCCACAGCACACCGGGCACGGCGCTCTGTTCGCCCTCGGCGTTCAGAATCCTGGAGTCGGTGACGCGAAAGCCGATCGCGCGCTGCCCCTTGAGCACCTGGGGCGCTTCGGTCGCTTCGAGGATGCCGGTCCATTCGAACAGCGGCAGACAGCGCCCCTGTGTCAGCGGCGTACCGCCACGCGAGGTCACGCGCGTGCGCACCACGATCTGGCCGGCACCGCCTTCGGCTTCGGGTTCGGAGAGTGTGAGGAGGTTGCACGCGTTCTTGCCTTCGAGGACGCGCGCCGTAGTCTGCGGGCCGATGAAGATCTGGTCGACGAGCGCCGCGCGCACCAGGCCGTAATTGATCGGCAGATTCAGGATGAGTTCGTCAGCCGCGGCACCCGCCACGACCCCGAGTGCCAGCACCGTGCTTGCGAATGTTCGACGCATATGTCTCCCGCCTCGCCTGCTGGGCGAATGCCGCGCAGAAGCGCGGCCCTGACGCGCTCTCAGTTCGATACGCCGAACGCGCGCCGCTGCGCCAGGAAGGTGTCGACATTACAGGCCATGATCAGCATATCGTGGTACTCGCCAGCCCGGTCCTTCACCTCGTCCTTCAGCAGCGCCTCGGGCTGGAAGCCCAGTTCCTGGAACAGCGCCCGCGCGCCCTGCTGATCGGGCGTCATGCGGGCGACGACCTTCTCGATGCCGAGCGCCAGCGCCATGTTGAACGCTTCGCGAGTCAGCAGGCGCCCGAGTCCGGCACCTCGCGCGCGATCGGCCGTGGCCACGCGCAGATCGGCAACGTGCGCAGACCAGTCGAGTTCGGTCAGATGCAGCGACGAATAACCTGCGATGCCGTGGTCGTCCTCACAGAGAATGGTGTACATCGCACCCCGCGCTACCGCATCCGTCCAGCGCGCAAGCCCCTCGGGTTTGGTGATGTCACGGCGCATGAACATCAGATCGTGCGGCGGCATTTCCAGCGCAAAACTGCGCAGGCGCTCACCGTCGTCGACCGTCATCGGGCGCAAGGTGTAGGCGATTCCTTTCAGCTTCGTCTGCAGTGGATAGTTCTTCCACGCCTCTGCCACTTTCGCTTGCGCCATGCTCAATAAACTCCTGAAAAAACTGCGTAGCGGGGCGGCCAGCAGCGAGGCGCCGATCGTCCCGCTCAAATTGACCGGGCACCAAGCCAGCGGTCGAGCTGCGGCCACAGGCGATAGACCGCGTTACCGCCGGCGACGAGACTGACGTGCCCGCCCTTGATCACGATTTCCTGTTTGTCAGCGCTGCCGACGAGACCGATCAGGTCTTTTGAAGCCGCTGTCGGCACGATGTGATCGTACTCGGCAGCCACATGCAGGAAAGGCACCCGGATCTTACCCAGATCGACGACTTTGTCACCCACAGGGAAAGCGCCGTCAAGGAAGCGGTTGGCGCGCAGGAAGTCGCGCACGAAATCGCGCGCCAGTTCGCCGGGCAGTGGCAGCTGCTCGGCGGCCCAACGATCAAAGCGCAGATTCGCTTTGACGAATGCATCGTTATCGACGTTGTTCAGCAACTGCAGCTGGTTCGCGCTCCGCTGCAGTGGCCGCAGCGCCTGAATCGACGCATTGATCAAATCACCGGGGATGATGCCCAGTTCCTCAACTAGGCGATCAATGTCGAAGGACTTACTCTCGGCCCACTGCTTGTAGAGCACCATGCCATCGGCGTTGATCGGGGTCGTGAAGCACACGAGGTTCTTCACCCCGCGATGCGGGTGCAGCGCCGCGTACAGGCACGACAGCATGCCGCCCATGCAGTAGCCGACGAGCGAAATCTCGGCTTCCCCGGACTCGACGCGGATGTGCTCGACTGCCCCATCCAGCATCTCGTTGATGAAGGCATTCAGGCCCAGATGCGCGTGTTCGCGGCGGGGGGGCGCCCAGTCCGCCATGTAGACGTCGTATCCCTGCAGCAGCAGGTATTCGACGAGGCTTTGCCCGGCCGCCAGATCGAGAATATAGCCGCGCGCGACCGGCGACATCACGACCAGCAGCGGTACGCGATAGATCTCGTCGAGCACGGGCCGATAGTGATACAGGCGCAGCGTGTCGCGCGTATAGACGAGTTCTTTCGGCGTCTGCCCGATTTCGAGGTCGAGATCGAGTTCGGGCACATTCAGGCCCGGAATATTCCGGGCCAGCGTCCGCTCGATCGTTTTCTTGACGCGCTGATCTATTTCCTCGGGCGAGAGCCCGTGGGCGGGCGGAGGCGGCTTATGCGGCGACTTCGGTGCCCGTTTCGTGGCCATGATCAGGTGGGCTCCGGCGGGCGCTTCGTGCGCGCAGGTTTGACGACGCCGGGCCGCCCGCCCGTCGCCGCGCCGCCCTGCGCGAGACGCATGCGCAGTTCGCGCAGTTCGACCTGCACCGACGACAGCGCATCTTCGACCCGGCCCAGGCGGTCGCTGACATCGAGCACGTCCTGGCGTGACGGCAGATTCAGGTTCGCCAGATATTGCGCCATCGACTCGCTGAACATGCGGTGCGTATGCAGGGCTTCCTGCATATAACGACCCATGCCCTTCGAAAAGCGCTCGTCCCCCATCATGTCCGTCATCGACTGGCTCCAGGCCTTCTCGGACTTCACGAACCACTCGCGCCACAGGCGCACGGGGTTCAGCTGTTCATCGTCACTCATGGTTACTCCTCGTCTTTCGCGTGCGTCACCGCGTGCTGCGGGCCGCCTGGATGCACGCGCTGCGCGAGCCGCCGGGCGATGACGCGATACACCTCGGGATGGAACACCATGCCCAGATGCGTGCATTTCACTTCGTTGTTATGTCTTGAATCTTCTTCAATGCAGCTCGTCCAGTCGGCGACGCCGTCCGTTTTCGAGTACACGGCAAACTGCGCGACTGGGCGTGTCTGCGGCTGGAGCATGTTGCGGACGAATGCGCACAGGCAGTGTCCTGTGCCGCAAGAGGCGTGCAGGTTACGTCCGACCACGCCGCTCTGGTTCAGCTTCAGCTTGTCCCAGATGCCAACCACCGCTGGATGCGCCTTCACCATCGAGCGAAACGGCGAACCTAGTGTGATCACGCGGTCGAACAGTTCCGGCTGATCCTGCAGCAGACTCTTGGCGAGCATGCCGCCGAGGCTGTGGCCGATCACGCGCACTTTCTGGCCTGATTCATCACGAATACGGCGCGCGCGCTGAATCAGGGTGCGCGCGGTGCGATCCGGACAGTCATTGTTCCAGACGATATTTGACAGATTTGACTGGTAGCCGATGCGTTTCAGCCAGCGGTGCAGTTCGAGCATCAGGTAGTCGCCGGCCATGAAGCCGGGGATCAGCAGCACCGGCTGGCCGGCGCCGCGCTCGCAGCCGATGCCGTAGAACACCGGGGACAGCCTGAGCTTCATCCAGTCCAGACCCCACACGGACTCACGCCACAGGGGCGTCAGGGTGTGCTGGACTGCCGGGTCGTGGGCGAACGGGTTGTCGTAGTCATCGACCAGACCGTTCGCGTCGTCATTGTCATGGGGCTTGTTCATGCATTCATGCTGACGCAGATAAGCCCCGCGTGCCGTCAGCGGGCACTCAAGGGATCACTGGTCACCAATGATTTCAGCCTACTTTGGGCCAGAAGGCGCTGAACTTGCGCGCTGTCTCGCCGAGGTCGCCCGAGGACTTCATCGCGGTTTCGAACACCTTGCGGAACTCAGTGGCGATGTCGGCCTGCTCCTGATAAAGACTCTTCGCCAGGGACAGCGTGCGCTCCTGGGCAGCGGTGGCCGCTTCCATCAGCGCCTTCGCGTTCGCGCCGTAGTCGCTCGGGTTCGCAGCCAGGCGCTTGCTGGTTTCAAGCGCTTCGCGCTGGCTGTCGAGCAGCGCGCTGACGAGGGTGTCGTTGACGCGCGCGGCGCGCTCGCGGCTTTCCTGCACCGCCACGGCAAACTTCTCATGGGCCGTGCCGAGAAAGTCGAGGTAGCTGGTCAGGGCTTCGCTGGGGGCGCGTTCCGGGGAGGCCGCGGCGTTAAGCTTGGACTTGGGGGTCTGGGTCGTCATGTCGGTATTCCTCTGGGCACCCGGGGTGCCGGGTGAAAGATAAATGTGAGAGACTTTTTGTTGCACTGCAACTTGGTTGACATATATATGCGCTTTGCATATAGGTGTCAATGTTCGAATCGAATTTTTTCAGCGACGAGGTGTCCGTGAACGAACAGACCACCGCCGAACCGGGCCTGCGGCCGAGCGGAGACATGCTGACGGCCCACCTGCTCGCCCTGCTGAAGGGCTGGTCGGCCTATGGCTACGAACTGGCGCAACGCCTCGAGGACGCTGGCTTCGGGGACCTCAACAAAGGCTCCATTTACCGGCTGCTGCGCCAGATGGAGCGCAGTGGCCTCGTGTCGTCGAGCTGGGACACCTCCACCGACGGGCCGGCCCGCCGCGTCTACTGCATGACCCAGGCCGGCCACCTGTTCCTCAGCAACTGGCTCATTTTTCTGGATGCGCACCGCCAGGGCCTCGAACAACTTGCCGGCCTGGCCGCCGCCGGCAGCAATCCGCCCACGCCCGGCAAACGAAAGAAATCCCCATGACCGTCATCGTCGAGAAGAACGTTGCCGTCGCGCTGCGCGACGGCGTCACCTTGCGCGCGGACGTCTACCGGCCGCAGGCGCCCGGGCGCTACCCGGTGCTGCTCCAGCGCACGCCGTATAACAAAGAGCTGTGGCCGATCACCGCCATGACGCTCGACCCAATCCGCGCGGCCGCCGCCGGCTTTGCGGTCGTTATCCAGGACGTACGGGCGCGCTGGGCCTCCGAAGGCGGCGTGTTCTTCCCGTATCGCGACGAAGGACACGACGGTTACGACACGCTGGCCTGGGCCTCCGAGCAGGCCTGGTCGAGCGGCGTCGTCGGCTGTTACGGCCTCTCCTATATGGGCGGCACCGCGTGGCTTGCCGCGGCGTCCGGCCATCCGGCGCTGCGCGCCATCTCGCCGACCACTGCCCCGAATGATTTCTACCACGACCACTTCTGGCGAGGCGGCGCGCTGAACATCGGCCTGCTCGCGATGTGGGCGATGCGCGCGATCGGCCCGGCCGCACTGATCCGCTCGCGGCCGCAACCGGCCGACTTTTTTCCGCTGCTGGTGCAGCTGATCGACGACATTGACGACTTCGAAGCGGTGCTGCGCAAACTGCCGCTCGACCAGTTCGCCCCGGGCCGGCCGGATGACGATCGCTTCGTGCCCTTTTTCTACGAGTTCATGCGCCACCCGGAGCCCGATGACTGGACACGCAGCCTGCTCGTTGCCGGCCTGCACCATCAGGTCAAAGTGCCAAGCCTGTCGATCGCCGGCTGGCACGATCTGCTGCTGAACGCCGACCTGCAGCACTTCCGCGCGATGCGCGACACCGCCGGCAGCGACGAAGCGCGGCGTGCGAGCCGGCTCGTGATCGGTCCGTGGGCGCACGCCATGTTTCACCACGTGGTCGGCGATCTGGACTTCGGTTTCCGCGCCAACGGGATGCTGCTCGATCTGAAGGAAGACCTGACGCGCTTTCAGCTGCGCTGGTTCGACCGCTGGCTCAAGGAGGAGCGCAACGGCATCGAAGACGAGGCCCCGGTGAAGATTTTCGTGCAGGGCGCGAACCGCTGGCGCGACGAACAGGACTGGCCGCTGTCGCGCGCGCGGCACCGGCCCTGGTATTTGAACGGCGACGGCAGCCTGGCGCACGAGCGCGGGGCAGACGCCGCTGACGCGCGCAGCTTCGTCTACGATCCGGCTGACCCCTGTCCGACCGCCGGCGGCAGCCTGCTGCTGCCCACGCAGTACACCCCGGGGCCGGTCGATCAGCATCGGATCCTCGGCCGCCGCGACGTCCTCGAATACACCTCAGCGGTGCTTGAGCATGATCTCGAGGTCATTGGCCCCGTGCGCGCGGTCCTGTTCGTGAGCACCAGCGGGCACGACACCGACTTCATCGTTAAATTGTGTGATGTGCATCCGGACGGACGCTGTTACAACGTCTGTGATGGCATCCTGCGCCTGTCATTCCGGAACGGGCAGTGCAGACAGCCCGTGGCGCCCGGCGAGCGGCTGCGGATCGAGGTCGATTTGTGGTCGACAGCGATGGTGTTCAAGGCCGGCCATCGGCTGCGCGTGCTCGTGACGTCCAGCGATTTCCCGCGCTACGACCGCAATCCCAACACCGGTGAGGCCGCGCACCGCGCGACCCGTTTCGAAGCTGCACTGCAGCGGGTGTTTCAGGCGGCAGATTGCGCGTCGCACTTGGTGCTGCCCGAAATAGAGACGTCAATCTGAACCTGGAGGCCGGTCGATGCTGATGCCTGTTTATTTGCTGCTCGGCCTGATCGCGCTGCTGGTAGCCGGCTATTTCATCGCGCCGGCGCCCTACGTCGAAGCTGCCCTGCGCCTGCAGCGCCGCGCAGCCGGGCTCAAGACGAAATCAGTCCGGGTCGGCGGACACCGCATCGTCTACATGGAAGGCGGCCGCGGCGAACCGCTGATGCTGCTACACGGGTTCGGCGCAACCCGTGACAACTGGACGCTGCTGGCGAAGGAACTGACGCCGCACTTCCGGGTGATCGCCCTTGACCTCCCCGGCTTCGGCGAGAGTGGCCGACATCTGTCGGCCTTCTACTCGCTGTCGGCGCAACTCGGGCGCCTTGAAGTTTTCGCGCGCGCGCTAGGGCTCACACGGTTTCACCTCGGCGGAAACTCGATGGGCGGCTATCTCGCCGCGCATTACGCGCGTGTGCATCCGGAGACGGTCCAGAGCCTATGGCTGCTCGCACCGGCCGGCGTCGTCAGCGCAGAGCCCAGCGAAGTGCTCGCCGCGCTCGAGCGCGGCGAGAACCCGCTGCTCGTCAGGAGCGAAGCGGATTTCGCGCATGTCATCGAGCTGTGCTTCGCCACGGCGCCTTATGTGCCGGCAGGATTCCGCAAAGTATTTGCCGCACGCTCGATGGCCGACGCGGACTTTCACGCCCGGCTGTTCGAAGAACTCTTCCGCGAACCAAGTCCGTTCGAAGAGACGCTGTCGGGCCTGCGCACTCCTACCCTGATCACCTGGGGCGAACGCGACCGGGTCCTGCACGCGTCCGGCGCGCGGATTCTGCACGCGCTGTTGCCCGCCAGCGAGCTGCATCTGATGCCCGAGACCGGCCACATACCGATGGTCGAGAAGCCGCGCGACTGTGCGGCGGCCTTTCTGAGGTTTCAGCGCGGCGCGTGAACCAATTCGGCGAGGCGCTGCGCAACCGCTGTCCCGACCGCACGCAGATGTGTGCCGACGGCTTCGCCCGCCGCTGCGCCATCGCCTTCGATGATCGCGCGGCGCATCTGCGCATGCGCCTGCAGCACCCGCCGGTTGAAGTACAGCGAACCGAACGCAATCCGGATGAAGAAGTCGCTGCGATCCCACAGGCCCGCCGCGACACCGGCCGCGAGTGGCGCGCGCGCGTAACGGTGAATCGCGGTGTGGAATGCCAGATTCAGACGGCGGTAGACCGGATCGCGCGCGTTGGCTGAGCCGGCACCGCGCAGCCGGCGATCAATCTCCGCGCACAGCAACTTGAACCCGGCGACGTCGTCCGCCGTGCGCCGCTGTGCCGCGAGGCGCGTCACGCAGGCTTCGACCACCGCGAACAGTTCAAAGAAGTCCCGCACTTCGTCCGGCTGCGGCGTTGCGACGCGGCAGCCCACCTGCGGCGTGATCTCGACGAAGCCTTCAGCATCGAGGCGCTTCAGCGCTTCCATCACCGGCACCCGGCTGCAAGAGAGTTCGGCCGCCATATCGACCACCGACAGCCGTGCGCCCGGCTCGAGTTCGCCCTCGAGCAATTGCTGCATCAGATGCGTGTAGGCCGACTGCGCGAGCGCATGCGCAGGCTCGCCGCCCCTATGCGTGGGACGGACGGGAAAGCGTTTGCTTGTAACACCCGCCATCTGTGAGCTCCGCAGCTTGCGCCGATCACCGGGCCGGTGATTTAATCTGGATACTAATATATTAGTTCCCGTGCAGGGGAACAGCACACTTCTCCAGAGAGCTTATTCATGAAACTACGTCTTGGCGCGTTCATTCTGCCGAGTGCCGGTGCACCGCCCGCTGCGTTCGAGCAGGGCTTTGCCGGCCAGAATCCGAATTTCTACCAGGCCGCCCTGCGTGACTGCGGCCGTCTGCTACAGCAGATGGACGAGCTCGGCTTCGATTTCGCCGCGTTCTCAGAACATCACTTCCACCTCGAGGGCCTGGAGGTGTCGAACAATCCGGTGCTGCTGGGCGCGTGGGCCGCCATGCTGACGAAGCACCTGCGCATCGGCCAGATGGGTAATGTGCTGCCAGCGCGCAATCCGCTGCTGCTTGCCGAAGATCTCGCGATGCTCGACCACTTCAGCGAAGGTCGCATGATGGCGGGTTTCGCGCGCGGCTATCAGGCGCGGCATGTCGCCACAATCGGGCAGAAACTCAACGCTTATTCAACGTCCGCCAACGACCCGCAGTACGCCGAGCACGACCGCGTGAACCGCGAACTGTTCGTTGAACACTACGAGATCATCCGCAAGGCCTGGGCCGAACCGCTGTTCAGCCACCAGGGCAAGCACTGGCAGTTGCCGCCGGCCGGCATCCAGTGGAATCACCCGGCCACGCGCCACATGGCACCCGGCATGATCGACGATGACGGCCAGCTGGTGAAAATCGGCATCGCGCCGCAGACGCTGCAAGACCCCTCAACGATAGAAGTCTGCATCCCGTTCACGATGAGCCCGGCCACAATCGAATGGTCCGCGCAACAGGGCGTGACGCCCATTATCTTCACGCCGATCGAAGCGCTCGCCAAAGGCTGCCTCGACCTCTACCACCGCGCCGCGCAGCAGGCCGGGCGCAATCTCGCCTGGGGCAAGGGCGTCGGACACTTTCGCGAGATCGTGGTCGCCGACACCGACGCCGAGGCCATCGCCGTCATGGAACGCGGCCTGGGCTACATCTGGACGCGCTGGCACGACTGGTTCGGCTTCAACGAGGCCCTGCGCTATCCGGGTGAAACCGGCGAGATCCCGAACACACCCGCCTGCGTGCGCGAACGCGGCTACTCGCTGTGCGGCTCCGTTGACACCGTGGCTCGTGCGCTCGAGAAAATGATCGGCTCCCTGTCACCGGACATGATCGTGCCCTGGATCTCCGCAGGCCCCGCACCGATCGACGCGTTGCTGAAAAGCAACGAACTGCTCGTGCAGAAAGTTCTGCCCAAGATTGGCGTCGAACTGACCCGCTTCAAACCCACCCTGCGCAGTGCCGTCACCGCGCCAACCTGGCGCCAATAGGCGCCACCACCCGGAGATACGCAGCATGGCCGTGCGCACCGGACAGGCATTCATCGAAGGCCTCCGCGACGAGCGCGAGGTCTGGTACAACGGCGAGCGCGTCGCGGACGTCACGCGCTTTGCGCCTTTCGAACCGTCGATCAGGTCGCTGGCGCGTCTCTACGACCTGCAGCATGATCCGACATATCGCGACATCCTGACCGTCGACTGCCCGGAACTCGGTGAGCGCATCGCGCGGCCCTTTGAGCTGCCGCGCACGCGCGAGCAGCTGGCACTGAAGCGCGAGTCCTATCGCATCTGGGCCGAGGCGACCTGCGGCATGATGGGGCGCAGCCCCGACTTCCTGAACGTGATGATGGCGTCGCTGGCCGCTAAACGCAGCTTTTTCGCCGAGTTTTCGCCCGCGCGGGCCGACGCGATGGTCAATTACTATCGACATGTCGCGCGGCACGATCTCTTCCTCACGCACGCGCTGCTCGACCCGCAGCTCGACAAAGGCAAGGCACGCCACCAGCAGAGCGAGCCTGACATTTGCCTGCGCGTCATCGACCGCAATCAGGACGGTCTCATCGTCCACGGCATCAAACGCATCGCGACCGCCGCGCCCTATGCCGACGAGATCCTCGTCTGGCCGTTCCCGCCGACCTTCCAGCACGGCGAGGAACCCTACGCGAATGTGTTCGCGATCCCGATGAACACCAAAGGACTCAAAACGCTGTGTCGTCCCTCGTTCTCGCATCCTGGCGCGCGGCACGACTATCCCCTGTCCTCGCAGTTCGACGAAATGGACGCGACCGTGGTCTTCGATCACGTGCTCGTGCCGTGGGATCGCGTGTTCCTGCATGAGGACATCCGCTTCCTGAATCGCATGTACAAGGACTCGCGAATGCGCGAACTGACTGCGCACCAGACCAATGCGCGACTCGAAGTGAAGCTCGGCTTTCTCTACGCGGTAATCCTTCGCATGGCAGAAGTTTCCGGTATTGCCTTAAGACCGGATATCATGGAGCTGCTGGGGGAGGCGGTCGCTTGTGTCGAGGTTATCCGCAGCACCACACGGTCGGCCGAAGAGCAAGCGACCGCTGACCCCGATAATGGTGTGCTGTATCCGGATCTGTTCGCACTGCAGGCAGGGCGTGCACTGGGCCCGGTGTTCTATCCGAAGCTCGTGGGCATGCTGCGTCGTCTCGGTGGCGGCGGTCTGATCCAGATGCCGGTGAGCCTGTCCGAATTCGATTCTCCGATCTCCCGCGACCTCGAACGCTCGCTGCGCGGCGCCGATGTATCAGGCCTCGACAAGGCCCAACTGTTCAAGCTCGCGTGGGATCTCTGCGGCACCGAGTTCGGTGCCCGCCATGAACTCTACGAAATGAATTACGCTGGCGATCGCAGCGTGCTGATGGCTGGTATTCAGCGCGAATACGGCCGCAAACAGTACTTTCTAAACCATCTCGATCGCTTCATGAGAGCGCTATGAGCGACACCACCTATACGAGCTTCCGGGCCGACCTGCGCAGCGGCAGCAAGACGCTGACGATGGCTGCGCTCGACCATCCGGCCTGGGCCACGGTGCAGGCGCGCCTCGAATGGCTGATGGCCGATAAGGATCCGACGGCGGCAGTTGTGGTCGGCGCACGCATCGCGCCGTTGATCCCGGATGCACGGTTCGAGCGCATGTCGCGCTGTGGTCACTGGCCGCAATTCGAAGATCCGCCGACCTTCAATGCATTGCATCTGCCGTTTCTGCGGGGCGGCGCATGAGCCTGCTGGCGATCTACGCGTCGCATACGCCGCTGAAAGATCATCACTCACCCGGTGCGGCGGTCCAACGCGATGTCGACGCTTGCTTCGCACGCATGCGGCAGGCGGTCGCGACGTTCGCGCCCCAGCGCGTGATCGTGTTCGGCCCCGATCACTTCAACGGCTTCTTCCATCGGCTGATGCCCGCGTTCTGCCTCGGCGCACAGGCCGAATCGCTCGGCGACTGGAACACCCCCGCTGGCCCGCTGCCGACGGATCCAGCGCTCGCCGAGCGCTGTGCCGCGTACGCGTTCGGGCAGGGCGTCGATGTCGCGCTGTCGCACCGGATGGAGGTGGATCACGGCCTCACGCAGTCGCTGGCCATGCTGTGTGACTGGCAGCAGCTGCCGCCCGTGTTGCCCGTGTTCATCAACTGCGTCGGCGCACCACGCCCGCCGCTCGCGCGCGTGGTCGCACTGGGCCGTGCGATCGGCCAGTTCGCTGCCAGCCTCGGGGAGCGTGTGTTGATCATTGGCTCCGGCGGCCTGTCGCACGATCCGCCGGTGCCCGCGCTCGCCAGCGCACCGCCGGCAGTGCGCGAACGCCTGATCGCCGGCGGCACACTGCCGCCCGCGGCGCGCGCGGCACGGCAGGCACGCGTGATTGACGAAGGCCTCAAGCAGGCCGCGGGCACCAGTGACTGCACGCCGCTGAACGCGGACTGGGATCGACGCTTCCTCGATGCCCTGATGGCCCAGGACTTTGCTGCCTTGTGCGGTTATACGGACGACGAGATCACCCGTGACGCCGGGCGCGGCGGCCACGAGATCCGCGCCTGGCTCGCCACGGCGGCGGCGCTGCACACTGTCGGCGCGCCACCGCCGCGCCTCGAGTACTACGCACCGATTCCCGTGTGGGTCGCAGGCTTCGGTGTCGTCGTGCAGGGGCCGGTCTGAGTCCGGGCGACGCCGACGCTTTCCTCGACGGCTATCACGGCGAGACGACCGCCGGGCTGCTGGCCCTCGCTACGCGCTACCGCGGCGACTCGATAGCGCTCGCCTTCGAACTCGCGCTGCAAACCAAGGCAGAGCAGTCCAGCCTCTCGCTCGCCGAGCAGTCCGTGCTGGCCATCGCGGCGCTCGAGCGCGAGGTCAACAACGGCGGTTACGGGCAGTTTTTCCTGAATTCGTCACGGGTGTTTGCGCCGATCATTGTCGATGCCCTGTTTGCCATCGATTGCCCGTCGGTCGCCCGCATCACGAGTCGCGCGATTGCCAGCCTGAGAGTCCCTGAGCCCCTGTCGCCCGCGATCCTCGAAGCACGCATGCTCGCCGAGGACCTGAGCCTGCGGCGCGCCCTCGCCGCCTGTGACGAACGCTACGACGCGGCCGATGAACCGCTAACAGCGCGGCTGCTGGCCTGGATCGCCAGGCAGCAGGCGGACATCGTGCTCGGCGGCTGAACCCCGGTGTGCGGGGCGCCTGCCCGGCGCAATACTCGCGTATGCGCCTGCTGATCGCCGTGTGCGTCTGCCTGTCATGTTGCGTCAGCAGCGCCTGGGCGCGCGCTGACGCGCCCTCTGATCCGATGGCCACGCTGATGGTGATCCTGCGCGACCACGCGCACGGCGCACCACGCACGGATCGCCGCTTGCGCCATCGCGCCCAGTTTCAGCAGCGCGCGGCACAGACCGAGGCCGCGTTGCCCGGGCGTCTGCCGCAGCCTCTGCGTTCAGCGGCTCAGTTCGAAGCGCTGCCCGCACTGAACGCCTGGCTGATTCGGCTGCCGCAGACAGCGTTGACCCCTGCCTATCGCGCTGCAGGCGAGCGGGATCGAACGACCGTGGCTGCGACTGCCGCATGCCGTGACCGTGACCGATACCCTCGTGGCGCATGCCGGCCCGCAGACCCGCCGCGGCCGCCCGATTCTCGCGCGCGCCATCGACTGAATGCTGACGCCGAGCGCCGCACAGCCCTTGCCGGACGTGCTCAGTGACGGCCAGGGCAGTGGCCGCCTGTGCGCGGCCGACGAGACCGACTGCGATCCAGGCGTGTGGGCCGGCGTCACCCGCGTGCTCGATCGCCTCGTCGATGAACAGGGTGTGACGGTGGTGAAGTCGGCAGGCAATCGAGGCGATGGCGACGACAACACCATGACGGTACCGGGCGAAACCTGGAACGGCATCACGGTCGGCAACATACACGCCTTCGACTGGACGTCCTGCACCGCGGGCGCCACCCGGCAGACGCACCGCATCTACCGCACGAGCAGCGTGACCCCGGCCTCGCCGGGGCCGCGTCTGCTCGATCTCGTCGCGCCCGGCGTGCGCATCGGTACGACGGGTGTGAACCCGGCGTACTGCCGCACTGTCTGCGACCGACGCGCCGATCTCCCGTGCACGTTTTGTCAGCGTCTCGGCGCGACGGACACCGCGCGCGACGGCTACTGGAAAGTGAACTCGGGCACGCGCCCTGTGGCTGCCGTCGTGGGCGCGATGGCGCGCTCTCTGATCGACGACGGGCTGCGTGATCCAAAGGCCGTGAAAGCGCTGCTGATCAACGGCGCCGACACCTGGACCAGCCAGGGCGCGCCGCATTCGCGCGTGCGTGGCAACGACAGTGGCTGCGCGGGCGACCGCATCGCCTCGCGGCATGGGCCGTATCGTCACGGTTCGCATTACGATCGCAGCTATGGCTGGGGCTATCTGAACCCCGCACACCTGATCGCCGACCGCCCGCATACGACGACAGGCACGGTCAAGGCCGGCACAGCGGTCTTCTACGCGGTGACGCTCGAAGCCTGGGACAGCATCACGCTGGTGTGGCATCGTCATGCCGACACGTGCCGGGACTGCGCCTCCAACGCACCACCCGCCCCAACACCGCTTCAGCGTCATCTGCGCGCTTCGGCAACGGGCGCCCTGATTGATCGCGACACCGGCCGTACAGCGCTCGACACGGTGTTGCAGGTTTCGAATGGCAGAAGACCAGACGACAAGCCGCAAGCGCCGGCGATGGTGATCAGCGTCGAGGCCCCCGCCACTGAATCCTTTGCGCTCGCCAGCGCGCGCGCTGACACGGCTGACGGTCTGCCCGGCACCTTGACGGGCTGCCGCACCGCCAGGTCTGCGTCAGCACCGGCGCGCGGAGGCCTGTCAGCAAGCGGCGAAACACGGCATCGATCGCGGGCAGGCTGGCCGCCCAAAACCCGTCTGCCACCCGGAAAACAGCCGTTCTGCAATGCAGCAACCCGACTGCATCAACATCGCGTGACGGGGATCGCAAAGGATGCGTGCGGACAGGGTGTCGAGCGGATCGTGCGGGCCTTCGAACACCTGCAGAAAAACGCTGTCAGCGTGGACCAGCAGACCGGTCAGGCCGCGCGCGGCATTGTTGGCCCGTGCCAGCGTCAACAGTGCCTTGAGCGTCTCGGCAGTGAAGGGCTGCAGCGCGCGACTTGCGTAGTCACGTTGTTTCGTTCGTGACTCGCCCAGCGCCAAACTTGAGGCTGTTGGCAGCCGTCGGCCCTCAAATCAGCGGCGAGTTCTACGGCAGCCCCAACGGGATGCGCCCATCCATTTTGAGATTCGCGCGGTGCGTGAGAATACCGTGCCGGCTCGACATGTTGATCTCGCGCCAGATCCGCTGCAGCGGGTTCGACTCGCCGAAGGCCGCGCCACCGCTTGCCGACCCCCGCAGATTCACTGCTTCGCGCGCGTCATGCGCGGCGCGGCTGCAATCCATAGGCCGGCGCAGGATCGATCAACATCGCCGTCTCGGCAATCTGCTCGCGCGTGACGCGGGCGTGGATTTGGCTTTCGCAGGAAGTGTAAACAGTGCCACCGGACCGTGCGCGCCTCAATCTCTATGGTCGCGATCTCCCCCTGTCCGCACGACGCTGCAACGCACCATTCGATCTTGATCACGCGTGCCGGTGTCGCGGTGCCTGCCGCTTTGCTTATGATTGTCCTTCACTCACGCCGGAGAGCCGCGCCATGGCCCACGACCTCATCATCCGCAACGGCACCGTCGTCGACGGCACCGGCGCACCCCGCATCCGCGCCGATGTCGCGATCAGCGACGGCATCATCACCGAGGTTGGCAGAGTCAGCGGCAGCGCCAAACGCACCATCGATGCCTCGGATCTGATTGTCGCGCCCGGTTTCATCGATCCCCATACGCATTACGACGCCCAGATCTGCTGGGACAGCCTGCCCACGTCGTCATGCTGGCACGGCATCACGACCGTCGTGATGGGCAACTGCGGTGTCGGCCTTGCACCCTGTCGGCCGGAGGCGCGTGAAATCGCGGCCTGGGATCTGGTCAATGTCGAAGCGATCCCGTTCGAGGTTCTCGCTAAGGGAGTCACCTGGGACTGGGAGACCTTTCCGCAGTACATGGATGCGGCCGCGCGCCGCAAGCCCGGCCTCAACCTCGCGTTCTACGCCGCCCTGACGCCGTTCCGGCATTACGTGCTCGGCGAAGACTCGATGTCGCGTTCGGCGACCAGCGACGAAACGGCGCAGATCGCGCGCCTGCTGCGCGAAGCCATGGCCGCCGGCGCACTGGGCTTCACCACCACCAATGCCGCCCAGCACATCGGCTATCAGGGTCGGCCGCTGGCCTGCCGCAATGCAAGCCGTGATGAATTGAAAGCCTATGCGAACGTGTTGCGCGATCTGGGCCGCGGCACGATTGAAGTCTCGCTGACGAATGAAGTGTCGGTCGTTGACGACTCGGAATACGAACTGATGGATCTGCTGCTGCGCGAGAGCAATCGGCCGGTGACCTGGCTCGCGCTGCTGAACCGCGTCGACAATCCCGAAGCGCCCTTGCGCACGCTTGACCGTATGGCGCCGCTGCACGCGCGGGGCGCCGTGCCGCAGGTGTCGTGCCGGCCGTTGATCGTACAGCTCGACATGCGCAAACCCTTTATGTTCGCGAACATGGCGTGCTGGAATCCGCTGTTCAACCGCAGCGTCGAGGAGCAGACGGCAATCTATCGCCAGACGGCCTTCCGCGATCAGTTCCGCGATGCGTTGAAGAATGCGAACATCTTCACCGGCGACTGGTCACTGATGATCATTCATGAAGTCGATAATCCCGCACTGAACCCGCTGATCGGCCGCAACGTCGCCGACATCGCGCGCGAACGGGGCCGCGACGCGATCGACGTCTTCTTCGAACTGACGCTCGAAGACAAGCTCGCGATGCAGTTCACCTACGAGTTGTTCAATTCAGACGAAAGCCGCACGCCGGATCTGATTTGCGATCCGCGCACCATGATCGGCTTCTCCGACGGTGGCGCGCACGTCGACATGTTCTGTGACGCGGGCTATTCGACCTATCTGCTCGGCACCTGGGTGCGGGACAAGGCAGCGCTGTCGCTCGAGCAGGCCGTCAAACGCCTCACCACCGAGCCGGCTGCGTTCTTCGGCATCACGCAGCGCGGCCGTGTCGCGCCGGGCCTCGCGGCCGATTTCGCGATCTTCGATCTGGCGCGCGTCGGCTCGAAGAAGCGCGGCGAAATGGCCCACGATCTGCCCGGCGGTGGCCGCCGTCTCGTGGTCCCCGCGACGGGCATCGAATACACGATCGTCAACGGCGTCCCGCTGTTCGAGCGCGGCAAGGATTCAGGCGCGCGGCATGGACAGGTGCTGCGTTCGGGGCAGGCATAGCAGATCGTCGTAGTCCTGCCGCGCGCACCGGACGGGGCGCGGTGCCGCACGAGGCCGACCGGCGCGAGCCGCCGACACTGCCGCTTGCGGCCCGTACGCTTGGTCGCAGCGAGACCATGTCCGGCTCGGCCGGTGTCGTGCAGCCGGGCTGACCTTTGAGAGCGGGCGGCCGTGCGCGGTGACTGGCCGCAAGCTGATGGTCGAACTTGCTGCGGTCGCTGAACGCTGGCGGCTCTCCACCGCCTCGCTGCCACCGATCGTGCGCAAGGCGGCCGGCGGGATCGGCAAGCTGCTGCGTCAACTTCCTGAACGCCATCCATGCGGTGTCTCACCGTGCTTGAACCATGCCGGAGATGCATGAATCCGATCTGCCGTCGTGCGCACCGCGATGCATCATCCGATCCCTCGAGATCAGCGCTTGCCGCTGCGGCGTGGAATCTGAATAATCAGGTCAACACCGGAACCGCCGGCCATGCTGGAGAACGCCAATGAAAATCGCCTGCTTCCATCTGATGCCGTATCGAGATCTCGAACCCGACTTCGAGAAGAAGTACAAATCGTCATGGTTCACACTGCCGTTCGATGCGGTAGCCGATCGGCACAAGGTCGCGCAGTACTACAACTGGACGCTCGATGAACTCGAGTTCGCCGCGAAGTCCGGTTTCGATGGCGTGTGCACCAACGAACATCACCAGAATGCGTATGGCTTCATGGTGAACCCGAACATGATGGGCGCGGTGCTCGCCCGCGCAACGCGCGGCACCAAGACTGCCATCATCCAGATGGGCGAAACCGCGGTGTTCCTGAACCCCCCGATTCGCGTCGCTGAAGAGTACGCGATGCTCGACTCCATCGCCGAAGGCCGGCTCGTCGCGGGCTTTCCGGTCGGCCTCGGCGGGGACTTCGCGTACAGCTACGGCATGGCCCCGATCGAACAACGCGCGCGCTACACCGAGGCGCACGATCTGATCAAACGCGCCTGGACCGAAACCGAACAGTTTGCGTTCAACGGCAAGTTCTACCAGCTGCCGATGGTCAACATCTGGCCGAAGCCGGCACAGCGGCCGCACCCGCCGATCTGGGTGCCGGGCAACGCGAGCCCGAGCACCTGGGACTTCGTGGTGAAGAACGACTACTCGTACTGCTACCTGACTTACTTCGGCGCAAAGGGTGCAGAGCACATGGTCAACGGCTACTGGGAGAAGGTCGAGCAGGCCGGCCGTGATCGCAATCCATACCGAATGGGCTTTCTGATCCCGGTCGGCGTGTCCGACACGGATGAGAAGGCCGCGCAGGAGTACGGCCCGGCCGCCGAATACTTCTATCACAAGGGCCTGCACCTGCCGGAACAGCTGCTGCTGCCGCCCGGACACATGACCCACGCAAGCCTGACGCATCTGTTAACGAAGCGGCCCTTCCCGCCGTACGATGAGCTGAAGAAGATGAAGTATTCGACCTTCAACGATCGCGACTTCGTGGTCTGCGGTTCGGCGAAAACCGTGACCGAGCGCTTGATCAATATCGTCAAGACGCTGCGCGTCGGCCACCTGATGATCCTGCCGCAGTTCGGTTCGCTGTCGCACCAGAAGACCATGGAGAACATCGAACGCATCTCGAAGAGCGTGCTACCGCACCTGCGACCGATCTGGGAGAACGAAGGCTGGGAAGACCACTGGTGGCCAGAAGCCTCCAAGGTCGAAAAGCGCGCCGCAGCCTGAACCGGAACGGAGATTCACACATGAAAAACCCGCGCAAGAAGGTCGTCCCGGTCCTCGGCGGCAAGCTCGAGATGACCGTCAACATCGCCGGACAAGGCAAGCCCGTGCTGTACCTGCATTCGGCCGGCGGCTATTACTGGGATGATTTCCTCGACACCCTGTCCGACCACTACGAAGTCTATGTGCCGCATTTTCCGGGCACCGCGCCGGGTCGCCCCAACGACATCGACAAGGTCGACAACCTGTGGGATGCGGTCATCGCCTACGAGGATTTGCTTGACGGACTCGGCCTACAAACGTTCCGCCTGATTGGGCACTCGTTCGGCGGCCTGCTGGCCGCCGAACTCGCGGCGCAGCGACCGAAAGCGGTCGAGAACCTGGTGCTGATGAGCCCGCTCGGGCTGTGGCGCGAAGATGCCCCTTACACGTGTGCGGACTGGTGCGCACTCGGCGCGGCAGAGCTGCAAGACGTGCTGTTCTACGATTCGAATCACCCGCGGGTGGTACGCCGCATGACGCCGCCCAGCGGCAAGGATGCGGAAGCCCTGTGGACTGTGGATTTCATCTGGACGCTCGGCTGCACCGGCAAGGTGATCTGGCCGATTCCGGACAAGGGTCTGCGCAAGCGCATTCATCGCATCACTGCCCCGACCCTGGTGGTGTGGGGCGAGAACGATCGGCTGATTCCACCGGTGTATGCGGAGGAGTTCCGTCGCTCGATCGCGAACGCCGAAGTGCTGATGCTGCCGCAGTGCGGGCATGAACCGCCGCTTGAGCAATGCGAAACGCTGCTGAGCCGCGTTCGCAAGTTCTTCGACGCCTGACGCTCGTTCACCCGCCTAATCAATCGATGCCACGGGCGGCGCATGCCGCCCCTGCCTGACCCGCAGCGCCAGCCGGGGCGCCGCGTGCGATCCGGATCACCGACACGATACCGCCCGGGTGTGAATCCGGACCACCGCATCGACATTATGGCGGCCGCCCGCCGACAGCTTGACGATAATCCGGGCCGATGACGCCCGTCATGCCCGACTTCCAGCGCCCCTGTCTGCGTACTGTCATCGCGCAGACGCGCTTCGTTCATCACCGCTGCCTAATCTCTCCGCTCGACGGCGCCCGACGGGCGATTGCCGCCGCATCACACTTGTCCGCCAGAACCAATGGAGAACCCGTCATGGACCGACCCGTCCTCACCACCACCCTCATGCTGCTGTCATCGTCGGCCTTCGCGCTGGAGCCGGCCTTTCAACTCACTGGCTGGGCTGAGATTCCGTCGACCTATCGCCATCCCGGACCGGTCTCGGGTCAATTCGCAGGCGGCTCGAATGGCGTCAGGCCACCGTATGCCGGCCAGCCGATTCCCGGCTTTTCGGGCCTGATCAAGTCCAGCACGCCGGGGCAGTTTTTCGGACTGCCGGACAATGGCTTTGGCACCCAGGGCAACAGCGCCGATTTCGTGCTCGGCATCTACCGGCTCACCCCGGCCTTCAAGACAACCGGCGATGGCACCACCTCCCGCGGGCCGGTGTCGGTCGATGGCTTTGTGCCCTTCAGCGATCCGAACGGCCTGCTGAGCGCCGACTACATAACTAATGGGCCGGTCTATGCGCGTGCAAACTACTATCCGACCGGTACGCAGGTCGCAGTCGACCCGGCGATCACCAGTGGTCGTTTGCTGACCGGCGCGGATTTCGATGTTGAATCCATTGCCCACATGAATGACGGCAGCTTCTGGGTAGGTGCGGAGTTCGGTCCTTATCTGCTGCATTTCAACGCGCAGGGGCATCTCATCGAGGCCCCTGTTCGCCACCCCGTGCTGCGCGCGCCGCAGAACCCGCAGAATGTCGCGCCGGGGGCGGGCAATCTGCCCAGCTCCCGCGGTTTCGAGGCGATGACGGTCAATGCCGATGGCAGCAAACTCTATGTCACCACCGAGGCCTCGATCCTGTCCGAAACGGACAAGCGGATGCTCGACATATTCGAGTTCGATACGGCAACGAAGCAATACACAGGGACCGCCTTCAAGTACGCGAAGGACAGTTCGGATTCAATCAGCGGCGGCACCGACAATGCATCGAACCTCTTCGTAACCGGTGACATGGCCTATGTGGGTGACGACAAGTTCATCATGATTGAGCGCGATGATTTCCAGGGCCCGCCCAATGGCGCAAATCCGCCGCATCAGAAAAAACTGTATCTGTTCGACCTCGGCGAAGTGGACGAAAAGGGCGTGCTGAAGAAACGCCTGCTCGTCGACCTCCTGAATATCGCCGACCCCCAGGACATCGGCGGCCCACTCCAGGGGATAGCCGGCGACAAGTTCAACTTTCCGCTGCAGTCGGTCGAGTCACTGACCCTCGTCGACGAATACACCCTGCTGGTGGGTCTCGACAATAATTATCCGGGTGGCAACGGCCGCCTGCCCGGCACGCCAGATGGCACGGAAATGATGACGCTGCGCTTTGATGTCCCGTTGTCGACGGTGCCGGTGCTATTGCCATTGCCGGGGGCAGCCTGGTTGTTCGGCAGCGCCATTGCATTGGGCTCGCGTCAGCGTCGTCGTTCGGTTGCTTGAACGACCACTGAACGTACAGGCTTACTGAAGACCGCTACCCGCCACCGGTGCCGCTGGCGATGGGCCCCGGTGGAATCTTCGTTGCGCAGGCTGGCGGCGGGACTTACTCCGGAGTCGCGTATTTAGGCGACAGCCCTACTTGAAATTGCGCTTGCCACAGCCAATTTCTCACGTCTCAGCGCCGTCTAAATTACCGACTGCTGAGTAAGAGACCCTGGTCGACATTATCGTTACCTGCGGCTGCTCCCAAGCGGCGGCTGCGGTGTGACCTTGCTTGGCAACGCTCCCGCTTTCCCCCGGCGAAACCCGCAGTTGGTTGGAGGGACCTCAGTTCCCCGCTTGCAACTGCGCCTCTGCAGTGCATGAAGGCGGCGCTGGCAGGCGCAGGCTGTCCCCGACATCACTGCCGGGTGCGCATCAACTCACGTGTGTGTTTCGGCCATGTAGACCTTCTGCGCAATCTGCCAGCGGCCGTCGATCTTGAGGAAGGACAGGATGTCGGTGAAATAACGCGGCGGCACCGCGCATTTTAGCTTCACGTGGGCCATCGTCGGGCCGATGAGGTCGATCGACAGAATGTGGTCATCGCGCACCTTGCCGGCCGTCTGCGGCGACTCACGGTTCTTCACCATTTCGCACCACTGATCGCGCGGAATGATCTTCAGCTCACCGTCGAGCACAGCGGTCAAGGCGCAGGTCTGATGGAAGACGGCGGCGAGCTTCGCCGAATCACCTTCGTACAGCCCATCTAGATAGGTTTGCGTCGCGGCGCGGATTTCGTTCAGATCGTTCGACATGACGTTTTCTCCTGTTGTGTGCAAGGTGTCGATCGCGGCCGACAGGCGGATCACTCAGCGCGCGATCTTCTGCGCGCCGCCCTGCTCTGCCGGCAGCGTAAAGTCCGCCGTGAAGCGCGGCGCGTGCAGCGTGATGTCGACCAGCGCGTGCGTGCCTGACATCGGGTATTGCGGTGCAATGCGCGCATCGCCGAGCGCTGCGGCGTCGAAAGTCAGCACCTGTGGCGTGCCGCGAATCACGCGCTTGAACGCATAGCTCGCTTCCATCTGCACCAGCAGAGACTGCTCGTTGACGCGCGCCGGGTTCAGGGCCGGCGAATACTTCACCGCGGCGCTGGCGCCCACGACCGGCTGCATCTGCGTGGTGACGGTGTCGAGCACCGTGTGACCGTTATGCAAGATGCGGCCCTGCAGGCGATCGTAGGTTTCGCGGTAGTGCACGTCCGCAAGCTGAAAGTCGAAGCCATACCTGTGCTGCAGCCAGTCGCCGACGTCTGCGCGCGTCACATAGGCCGCCTGTATCAGATGACGCGGCTTGATGCCGGTGCGACACGCCAGCCCGACCCATGCGCATTCAAAGGCCCCGAGCGGTCCGCTGTCACAGCGCCAGAAAGTCATGCCGAGATGCGCCGGGATCGCCGGATGCAGACTCGCGGGCAGGCACTCGAGCGTCACCTGCATCGGCACCTCGAACAGCGCGTAGTGGACCTGCACGTTCTGGAGCGCAACTTCTTCCGTCAGACTGACATCGATGGCGGGCGAGCGGTCGCAGTAATCCGCGGCCGCCCGCTGGCCATACAGCAACTCGGCTTTCATCGTGCCCCCACTGCCGCCGCGCGGGCCGGCCTGTGTGCGCTGAAATGCGGCATCACTTCGCGCGCGAACAGCCGCAGGCTGTCCATCACTTCCTCGTGCGCAATCGTTTCGCGCGCCTGCACCATGAACAAGAGTTGATCGGCGCCGGCCGCTTCCCAGCGTCGCACGGTGTCGATGAGGGTCGCCGGATCGCCGAAACACAGACCGCTCGGTGGCAGCTTGTGCTCGCCCGCCGAATGCGGATCCGGCCGCAAGCTGCCGAGCAGACCGATCGCCGTATAATTGCTCGCCGGATAGGCTTCGGAAATTTCGACCGTCTGGCCGGCCATGTAGCCGAAGATCGTCACCATCTCTTCGCCGCGCTGCCGCGCATAGCTGCCGTCCTGGTGACAGAACAACCAGTTCGCGACCGCAATCTGGTCATTGACGAAGGCCCCGACCGGCTCGCATTTCTTCACGCGCTCACGATAGGCCTCGAAGCGCGGAATATTCCGCTCGACGTCCGCAATCGACAGGATCAGCGCGCCCATGCCACGGTCGGCGGCATCGAGCTCGGTGCCGTGGCCGGTCACCGCGACCCACAGCGGCGGGTGCGGATCCTGCCAGGGCTTCGGCAATACATTGCGCTCGGGCATCGTATGATAGGTGCCTGCATAGCCGTAGCGCTCGTTCATCCACATCTGCGGAATCACACGGCAGTATTCATCCCAATTGCGCTTGGTGTCATCGACACCCGCATTGAAACCGGCGAGCTCGTTCCACGTCGACGAGCGGCCGGTACCGAACTCGACGCGGCCACCGGACAGCATATCGAGGAACGCGGCCTTTTCGGCGAGGCGAATCGGGTGATGCAGCGCCGGCACGCAGGTCGCAATGCCAAAGCCGAGGCGAATCTGCGTCGTTTCACGCGCAATCGCGGCGAGAAACATGTCAGGGCAGCTGGCGTGGCTGTATTCCTCGAGAAAGTGATGTTCGACGCACCACACGCTGGAAAACCCGAGCTCATCGGCCAGCACCGCCTGCGCGATGGCGTTCTCGTAGACGGCCTTCTGGGTTTCGCGCGTGAACGGACGCGGTGTCGACAATTCATAAAAAAGACCGAACTTCATCGCGAGCCCTCCGGCTGGTCCGTCCGAGTGTGCCATAGCGGGGCATGTCGCTGAAGGGCCGCGCCAGCGCGCGCCAGGCGGGGAAGATCCGCCGCAGACGGACACGGACAAGTGCTCGCCGAAGATTATG